>Ga0209344_10001751_pt1 | contig 26941 bp, 28 predicted proteins | sample Cruoilmetagenom6_FD_187293 | JGI IMG/M metagenome (GOLD analysis project Ga0209344, IMG submission 187293) | Oil polluted marine microbial communities from Coal Oil Point, Santa Barbara, California, USA - Santa Barbara Oil Seep Sample 6 (SPAdes)... | ecosystem: Environmental > Aquatic > Marine... | reverse complement strand
TTCAATGGCGCCCCTGATCGTGCCGCCATCATCAAGATGACCAATGTTCGTAACGGCCAGCACCGAATGGCCGACCAGGCTCGCGGCCTGTAGTGCCTGGTTGTCCTGCATGGAGCCCGCAAGTCCCGAGAACGACGAGTTCAGGGACTCGATACCGTTCACGGTGCTGAACTGGGCCAACTGGCCGAGGAACTCGCCGTTGTCCATAGGCTCAAACGGGTCCTGGTTCTGGAATTGCGAGATCATCAGGGTCAGGAAGTCCTCCTGTCCGAGCTCGTCACGCGCCTTTGCCTGCGGCTGCGGGGCAAATGACTGAAAGTCTTCAATAGGTCCGAGGTTTGTCATGCTTATCTCTCTTGCTGTTATCAGCGTCCTAACGACAAGGTCTGCAACAGCAGGTCCTTGGTTGTATTGATCATTTCCACGTTGTTCTTGTACGAGCGCGACGCGGACATCATGTTGACCATCTCCTCGACCGTGCTGACGTTGGTCACATAGACGTTCCCGTCCGCATCCGCTTCTGGATGATCAGGCTGGAAGCGCATCTGCAATGGCGCGGCGCTCTCAACGACGCCTTCAAGGCGTACGCCGGCGAGGCCTGACTGGTCGTCATGCGATGCCAGCAAGGTCGAAAACACGGGTTGTTTGGCTCGGTAGACCTTGTCGGGGTCGCCACTGACGCTGCCCGCATTGGCCAGGTTGCTGGCCGTTACGTTCATGCGCACGGACTGCGCATTCATCGCGCTGCCCGCAACATCAAAGACCTTGAACAGGGACATTAGTCACCTCCCTTCAGCGCATAGCGCAAGGATCGAATTTGTCCGTCCAGGAATGCGAGACTCGCGCGGTACTGAATCGCGTTCTCAGCGAATGCGGCCTGCTCGACGTCCATCTCAACCGTGTTGCCGTCGAGCGTCGACTGGGTCGGCACACGGTACATGGTGTGTGCACCATCCCGTGTCGTCCCCCATGCCTGCTTGTGCTGATCGCTGGTTGCCGTAAGACCGATCGACTCCTGCCGGGCGCCTTTTAGTGCATCAGCAAAGTCCAGATCGCGTGCCTTGTAGTTGGGCGTATCCGCATTGGCAATATTCGACGACAGCACTTGGTTGCGTTGGGCTCGAAACCGTAGTGCCTGTTCGTACTGTGATAATGCAGGTATGTCCATGTCGTGTATTCCCGGAAATTAAGTTCCTGCAGATCTCTATGCAAAGCCTGTGCCAAGTTCGACCGGGTTCCGGCTAAAGCGGCGCACACGTCGGCCGATAACTACAGGTCGGGGATTTCCGGCAAGACTTTGCCGGTGGGTGGCCAGATTCTGCAGCGTGGCCCGAACCCCCTTGGAAATCGCCAAAAACAGGGGCTGAGGCCGGCAAATCGAGGCTGGCATGGCAATTGCATTGACTACCTGTAGAAACCAATGACATTCAGAGACCCGCGCACCGCAAGCTATTGCCTGCGCGGCTCTGCTTACAGGAGAACGAGGCCCGGATGACTACGACCGCAGCGAAATCCGTCGGGAAATTGACGGCTGGCAGACTGGAACGACGTGAATTCGACGTTCGCTGGCTACGGCACGTGCTTTCCATAGCCATGGGGCTGGCCGCTGCCACTACCGCGGGCGCCGCTACCCAGGAGTGGCAATCGCCTGACCAAGTAGCGAGTGCTGCCGAATCCTACCTGCAAGGCAGGATTGGGCGGTCGGCCGGTCGAACAACAGCCCAGGCTCAGCCCCTCGATCCTCGTCATAAGCTGCCCCACTGCGACAAGCCGCTCGAGGCCTTCATGCGTCGCGGCGCAAAGATATCGGCCCGGACTATCGTCGGAGTGCGCTGCACAGGCAGCAAACCGTGGAAACTCTATGTGCCGGTCGACGTTGTGGTCACCGAGACAGTGCTGGTCGCCAAGCGAACGCTGCCCAGGGGACAGGTATTGACGGCGGATGATTTTGTCAGCGAACAACGTGACGTCTCACGTTCCCAGTCTGGCTATATTACGGACAGCAAAACACTGGCGGGCCAACGCCTGAAGACCCGGATTCTCGCCGGCCGGGTCCTGACACCCGCCATGCTGCAGGCGGATATCGCCATCCGCCGCGGCCAGACCGTCACATTGACCGTCGCGAGCGGTGGCATGAATATCCAGATGAGCGGCAAAGCCCTGATGGATGGCGCTGTGAGCCAGCGAATCCGGGTCGAAAACACGCATTCCGGGCGAGTGGTCGAGGGCATCGTGCGCTCGCGGGAGCACGTCGAAGTACTCATTGCTCCAACCAACAGTTTTTTCAACGCTACGTCTAAAGTATCGCCAACGGTGGCCGATATAAGGTCTAGCAACAATGATCGTTGAGGTTAAAACGTTATGACAAACAGGATCGGTCCGATGGATCAGGGAACACTGGGGAAAATTGGGACCAAGGTCGACGAGGCCGGGGCCAGCAGCAAGGTAACCACCGAAAAGGCGGTCACTGAGAAAGCAACTGCCAGCCCAGCATCGACGAGCGACACGGTCAATCTTACGAGTAATGCGAAGCTTCTGGAACGACTGGACAAGACGCTGGCATCACTGACCTCTATCGATGACGCACGTGTCGCCGAGATTAAGACAGCCATCGAGAATGGTGACTATGAGATCGACGCCGACGCAATCGCTGACGCCATGATTCGCCTGGACCGTTCGATCGGAGACTAATCATGTCACGCCCTTCTCCTGCTGATGCCCGTTCCCAACTCGTCGAAATAATCGGTGAGAGTGTCTATCACGCTCTGGCACTTAAGGAATCGCTCGAGGAGGAACGCAAGGCGTTGGAATCGCAGGACATGGAGGCACTGAACGCCGCCGTTGACTGCAAGGGCGTGTGTGTCGAAAAACTGCAGGGCCTGGACCATCAGCGCGTCGCGTTATGCCAGGCATGGGAATTCGGCGATAGCCCCGAAGCGATGCAGGACCTGATCGCATGGTGTGACGAGTGCGATCTTATTAGCAATCGCTGGGACCATCTCATGGTCCTCGCTGCGGAAGGCAGCGCCCTTAACATGACCAACGGCGCAATAATCCGTCTGCGTCAGCAACAATTTGAATCCAGTCTATCTGTTCTGCGGGGTGCGACACCCCGCTCCAATACGTATGGTCGAAACGGTGAGTCATCTGGTGATTATGGCCAGAGCTCGCTCGCGCAGGCCTGAAACACATTGTGAAGCAAGGATACTGAGCTATGTTGATTGTGAGCCGACGAGACGCGGAATCTATCCTGATCAGGCCTGGTGAAGGCATTGATCCAAGCACGACGCTGGGTGACCTGTTCAGCGGTGGCCCGATTGAGATTACCATTTTCTCGTCCGGCAATAACCGCGTGAAAATGGGCGTCCAGGCGCCTGAACAACTCTCCATCTGGCGAAAGGATCCCGTAGCAGCCTGACGGCTGTTTTCTGTCCTGCTGCGTCGAGCAGCCGGCCTGCCTCGCTCATGATTGCGGGCAAGCACAAGACAGAACCGACTCCGCGACCGATGAAATTCAAGACCCTAACCTTGCTCCCGATCCTCGCTGTCGCTACAGCTTGCGGCGGATCAGGCGCCAGCACGGAGGCACTACCCCCGGCCAGCAGCGCGCCCGTGACGAAGACCTTGCCGACGAACGGCCAGATTCTCGCCAAGGTCTATGACCCGCAGTACAGCGTACCGGACGACTTTTTTGTCGACGAGCGCGCCACGATGACACGCAGTTATACGCTTCACCATGTGCTCGACTCGTCCGGTTCTTTCGAACTGTGCACGAACGACCTGCTCGAAGCGCAAGCCTTTGAACAAGCCGACAATGATTCCCGGGCCGTCCAGGGCTACTACGTCACCTACTACGAGAATGATCGCTATTTCGAGTTTGCGCGTGAATTGTCCTTTACCGACGACGTCAGCAATATTGGCGACATAACATCTCCGGGTTTCGCTCGGGTATTCAAATGCAATCACACCAATCGTAATGGCGTGGACCGGCAACTACTCGACGGATACGCGGGCCGCTTGGACCTCACAGTCCTCAATACGGATGTACTGCGCGAGTTTGCGGAGTACCTGTGGCAATTCGAGTTTTTCAATGTGTCCGACAAAAAGGTACTTGCAAGCTCAGTAGAATCTGCCAGCACGATGCTGCAGCACACGCTGCTCCTCGCCCTGATCGTCAACCAGGGCACCGATCGTTGTGATCTCATCGATGTCGTAGAGTGGCAATTCGACGCCAATCCATCGACCGGCGAAATCCAGCGTACATTCGAGGTCGTGCACAGTTTCGAAGCCCACATGGTGGACGGCGATGCCACTGTCTGCGAGAACTGAGCGAATCGCGGCCCGATACCAAGAATCCCGACCGTTGTAAACGACCACACCTGCTGTAAAGGCCGCCTGCGGATGCGTATAATTGCGCTCCCACTGGTTCCGGTCGACATTGTCGACCGTCGCACATCTTTTGCAGAGATTTCCCTCCAATGACAAGCAAACTCGAGTCACTACAGTCCTGGGTAGACCAGGTCGCAGACCACACACAGCCCGAAGCAATTCACTGGTGCACCGGCTCCGGAGAAGAATACCGGGACTTGATTGAACTGATGCTGGCAACCGGTACGTTGACGACCCTCAATAAGGAAACGCACCCGAATTGCTATCTGCACCTGTCGAGCCCGAATGACGTGGCGCGCGTGGAGCACCTGACGTTCGTCTGCACGCCCGAAGAGGATGACGCCGGGCCGAACAACCACTGGATGCCACCGGCCGATGGCCACAAGCAGATGGATGCCTTGTTTGAAGGCTGCATGAAAGGTCGCGTCATGTACGTCATTCCCTATTGTATGGGTCCGATCGAATCACCCTACGCCCGTTGTGGCGTCGAGATTACCGACAGCCCCTATGTTGTCGCCAATATGAAGCTGATGACACGCATGGGCAGCAAGGCACTGGCGCGTATCGAGAACGAAGGCACGTTTGTTCGCGGGCTGCATTCTACGGGTGAGCTCGACCCCGATCGCCGCTTCATCATGCATTTCCCCGATGAACTCTCGATCAAGAGCTACGGCTCGGGTTACGGCGGCAATGCCCTGCTTGGCAAGAAGTGCCATGCACTGCGTATAGCAAGCTACCAGGCACGACAGGAAGGCTGGCTCGCCGAACACATGCTGATCGTCGGTCTCGAAAACCCGGATGGCGCTGTGCACTACATCGCGTGCGCGTTCCCTTCGGCTTGCGGCAAGACCAATCTCGCCATGCTTATTCCGCCCGAGTCGATGAAGGGCTGGCGGGCGTGGACACTGGGCGACGACATCGCATGGCTGCACCTTGACGAAGGCGGCAAGCTGCGAGCGATTAACCCGGAATCTGGCTACTTTGGCGTCGTTCCCGGCACGAACGAGAAGACGAACAAGAATGCCTTCGACATGATCACCCACGACGCGATTTTCACGAACGTAGCCACGACCGAGGACAACCAGCCCTGGTGGGAAGGCAAGAAAGAAGGCTCCCCGGCGAAAGACTGGCAGGGACGTGCCTATGATGAGACTGCCGGCCCGGCTGCGCACCCCAACTCACGCTTTACCGTGGCGGCGACAAACAACCCGAGCTATTCCAGCCTCGCTGACGCACCGGAAGGCGTGCCCATTTCCGCGATCGTATTCGGTGGACGACGCAAACAGGTTGCGCCGCTCGTCTACCAGGCGAAGAGCTGGGAGCACGGCGTCCTGATTGGTGCCAGCACGGCATCCGAAACCACTGCTGCCATGGTCGGTGACGTAGGCGTTGTTCGCCGCGACCCGATGGCCATGAAGCCGTTTTGTGGCTACAACTTCGCTGATTACTGGGCTCACTGGCTATCTTTCCCTGAGCGCTCCGAGCACCTGCCCAAGATGTTTCACGTCAACTGGTTCCGCCAGAACGACGACGGTAAGTTCCTGTGGCCGGGCTTCGGTGAAAACCTGCGTGTTCTCGAGTGGATCATCGAACGCTGCGAAGGCCGGGCGGATGCCGAGGAAACAGCGATTGGCTACCTGCCGCATAAGTCCGACATCAACACCAACGAACTCGACATTCAGCCTGAAACGATGGAAGAGCTACTGACCGTCGATGCGGAGCAATGGGCTGCCGAGATGGCATCGGTTCTGGCGTATCTCGAGAGTTACGGCGACCGCCTGCCTGAGGAGCTCAATCGGCAGCAGAAGATTATCGCGGATGCGCTTGACGATGGCCTGGCCAAGGCTTCCTGACCAGGATTGAAATAAAAACTAGTCTATTGTCTTGTAATAGATGGCCAGGCTGGAACCGGGCGCCTCGGCCCGGCCAAGTCCGATCGTCCCCTCGCCGGACAATTCGGCCGTATCGCGCCGGACAAATGTCTCCCGTCCCTGAAGGTCCTGCAGGAAAGTGCCGTTGGTGCTCTGGTCGACAATCACGAACTTGCCACGACGCATTTCGATCTTGGCGTGAATTCGTGAAATGAGGTTTCCTTTTACTACGACATCATTATCGTCAGCACGCCCCATGTTGATTGATTTGCGCTGGTCGGACATTTCGACCGCCGAATCGCGGAAGTTGATCATCAGCTTCGACGCGCGACGGTCTTTGCTCTCCCACTCGATTGTGGGCAGCATGCTCGTCGCTTCGTCGGGCTGCCAGACGAGTTCGTAGAGCGCGACTTCATCCAGCCGACCACGCACCGTGGCTACGTCAATCTGGCGCGTCTGGTTTCGCAACTCGGGGCTCATTTGCTCGACCGTGAAGCCGGATATGACAATTTGCTTGGCCTTGGCCTGGGACGTCATGCGGTTGGCCGTGTGGACGGCAGCGCCGAAAATGTCGTTTTGCTCCTGGACGACCGGGCCGTAGTGGCAGCCAATGCGAATAGAAACGGGAATGCCGTCGCCTTTCTTCGTCTCGCTGGTGACACGTGATTGCATCATCACCGCGGCGCCCATGGCCTCGTCTACGGACTCAAATGTCGACATAACCTCATCACCAATCGTCTTGATGACTGTGCCGTTGAACTGGTAAGTCGCATCCTTCATGACATCGAGACACAGGGCGACGGTCTCGCTGGCTTTGGTATCGCCAAACTTGTCGTACAGCTGCGTGCTGCCGACGACGTCCGCAAACACAATCGCGACTTCAAGATCTTTTGCCATAACCCTGTTCAAAGCTTAATTGCCCAAGCAGTTAATAATACTGCAGTTTCTTATACTACTACTTCTCGGCGACGATGTACGCGATCCATGCAAGATCCGCCTCGCCTTGCTCATCGGGCGTAAACTCGCCATTGCCATCGCCTTCCTCATCCTCGCCTTCCCAGTAGACGGTCGCCTTGCGGAAACCGGCCTCGAGAAGCAATTCACGAAGCTCGGGCGCCGACCACAGGCGCCACTCGTATGTGAAGGCTTTCTTGATTTTCGAGCCATCTTTGAATTTGAAGTGGATATGGCAGCGAATGAAATTGGTGACCGGGTGAAACTTGGCCTGGTGCCAGATGTAGGTGAAGCCATGCTTCTTGTGTTTCGTTTTTTCCCGGGTTTCTTCCTGTGCCTCAGGCCCGCCAAACATGTCGCAGAAAAACACGCCGTCATCCTTGATCGAATCATAGGCACGTTTAAAATATTCACGCAGCGTATCGCGCGTATCGAAAATGAAGTAGCTGAAATTGAATGCGGCCAGCAGGTCGACCTTGGGTGTTTCGACAGCCATGACGTCCGATTCGATCAGGCTGACCCGCGCCCTGTCTTCGGGGTCCAGTTTGCCCACTCGATTCTCACGTCCCCATTCGAGGACAGACGGGTCAATGTCCACACCAATCGCCTGGAAATCCGACCCCTGGCGTATCCACTGGCACGATGCGCTCGCAGTGCCGCAGAAATCCTCCCGGAACAGGTAGGCCGTCCGGCCTGTTAACGACTTGAACGTGGTCTGCAGGAATTCAATTTCATTTTCGACATTCTGTACCGACAGCTCGTAAAGCTCGTGAATGTCGGCCTGCTGGGCCATGGTCGGTTGCTTGCTCGCAGATTTCGCGCTCATCGAAAAAGGACATCCTGTATTTGTGTTTCCGGGCCGGGCATTGTATCTGTCTAGGCGGCTGCAGGCATAGCGTTAAGTGCATTAATGACGACTTCGCTACCTGCTTCTTCACGATGTGCATGTTCGCTGATGTAACGACGCCATGCCCGGGCTCCTGGCTGTCCCGCGAACAGGCCCAGCATGTGTCGTGAAATGCTGTTTAGCGGCACCCCTGCCGCCTGTTGCTGGTCGATATACGGCACCATTCGCTCGACGACCTCCTCTCTCGATGGCAGTGACCGGGCTGGATCGAAGTGCTGTTCCAGTTCCGCAAGAAAATAGGGCTGGTGATAGGCCTGTCGGCCTATCATGGCGCCATCCACGCGCGCAAGGACGCTGTCAACCTGGCCGATATCAGTCAAACCGCCATTGATAACGATCTCAAGCTCGGGAAAGTCATGCTTCAGGCGATAGACCCGCTCGTAATTAAGCGGCGGAACCGTGCGGTTTTCCTTGGGGCTCAGGCCTTCCAGAATCGCGATACGCGCGTGGACGACGAATTTCCGGCATCCCGCATCGACCAGTCTTTCGACAAATGCCCGCAGAAAATCGTCATCATCTTTGTCGTCAATGCCGATCCGCGTTTTCACCGTGACCGGAACGTCCGTCTCGCGCTGCATAGCGCTGAAACACTCGGCGACAATATCGGGCCTTGCCATAAGGCAGGCCCCGAACTGCCCACTCTGTACACGGTCACTTGGGCAACCGACATTAATGTTGATCTCGTCGTACCTAAACCCGGCTGCCATGGCCGTGGCCTGCGCCATCCACTCTGGTTCGCTGCCGCCGAGCTGCAGCGCTACCGGGTGTTCCTCTTCGTTGTAGTCCAGGAAGCGGTCGGCATCACCATGCACAATAGCAGCAGCAGTAACCATTTCTGTGTACAGCAGCGCGCCAGGGCTCAGCAGACGCATGAAATAGCGGCAGTGCCGGTCGGTCCAGTCCATCATGGGGGCGACGGACACTGGTGAAGCGATTTGCAAACTGCGATTTTCGGTCATATTCTAATTTTAAATCAACACGTTATTATTAACTGTTCTGTACTGATTTTGTACCAATTGTCGCCCTTTTTGTCTGGCTACGAGCGCATGTCACACTTTGTCGCACTCCAAATTGGGACCATGTCGCACCCAAAATCAGTCCAGATTGGAGTAGATACATGGCCACGATCCGATCTCGCCGTCGCAAGGACGGCAGCGTAGCCTATCTTACTGAGGTTAGAATCAAACGCGACGGTGCAATAGTACATCGCGAGTCGAGAACCTTCGATCAGCGGGGACAAGCCAGAGCGTGGGCTGAGTCTCGGGAAGAGAAACTCTCGAAACAAGAACCAAGTGTGAGGCGCTCCCTGGGAATCAGGAACCCGATACTCAAGAACATCCTGCAGAAATACCGGGAAGAGGTATCCGAATTTCGTCCGTTCGGTCGAAGTAAGGACAGTCACATCCGATTTTTGGAAAAGTGTGCAATTGCCCGAATGCCACCGTGCGAGATCAAGGCCTCTGACATTATTTCCCACATTCGCCAGCGCCGTCAGGCGGGAGCAGGTCCCTCCACTGCCAACAACGACATCGTTTGGCTCCGAGTCATCCTCCGCTATGCACGGGCGGCCTGGGACCTGCCTTTCGACCTTGCTGTAATCGATGATGCTTCCGAGGTGCTCAAGGCCGAGAAGATGATCGCGAAGGCAAATAGTCGCGCTCGCCGGCCAACTGAGCGTGAATTGGACGCATTAACTGAATTCTTCAAGAGACGTGACCAGCATCGCTCAAACATACCTATGAACGACATCATGTGGTTCGCTATCCACTCGGCGCGACGCCAAGGAGAGATCACCAAGCTTCTCTTCAGCAATAACGATGAAAAGACACAAACCGGCGTTGTGCGAGACCTAAAGCACCCGACCGAGCGCAACCAGATGCGACGCTTCGAATACACGCCCGATGCTTGGGAGATTCTGAAAAGACAATCGAATGACGAGGACTGGATCTTTCCATTTGAACCCCGATTGATTGGCAGTGCCTTTCGCCTGGCATGCAAACTCCTCGAAATAGACGACCTGCACTTCCATGATCTTCGGCATGAGGCCACCAGTCGGCTATTTGAGTCTGGATATTCTATCGTTGAAGTGCAGCAGTTCACCCTGCACGACAGCTGGGGAACATTGAGCAGATACACGCACCTACGGCCTGAAAAAGTCATCATTCGAAATTCCTAGATAAATAGGTACAGCCAGATCGAATACTATTCGTACCTAGTATCGCGGGAGGCTGCTTTCACCAAGAGCAGCCGTTCAAGCGGTTGGCTTTTGAGGTTGATGACAGTCTGCTTCCGGCCAGAAGCATATGTTCAATCTTGGGCGTCACCTTGTTTCAGCCAAGAACTATCGGTTTTTTCGATCGCGTGCTTTTGCGTCGTGGTATTACGCTGCTACGTGATGGGCGATATCTAATCGAATTGGCTTAGGCCGAGTAGTTAATTTGTCAATACCGTTCGGTCTGTTCTTCTGGGAGCTGAAAGTCCAGTCTGATGATTCTCCGGAACGCCTATGTTTTTCGAAAGAAATTCAAAATCGTACAGGGCAATGATATAGTAATTTGACACATGACTGCTGATAAGAATCGCATATTCAGCAAGCCGCGGGGAATAGGAGTAATCAGTGTCCAGCGCATACATCGTTGATGCCGTGCGAACAGCCGGTGGCAAACGCAAAGGTTGTTTGTCAGGTATTCACGCAACCGACCTCGGTGCAATCAGTCTAAATGCACTCGTCGACCGCAGCGGTATCGAAGCATCGATTGTGGAAGACGTCATCATGGGATGCGTCACACAGGCCGGCGAGCAGTCAAATCATGTTGGGCGTAACTGCGTGCTGGCGTCCAGTCTTCCCGATAGCGTGCCGGCTGTGTCTATAGACAGACAATGCGGTTCCTCGCAACAAGCAATACACTTTGCGGCTCAGGCCGTAATGTCCGGGGCGCAGGATGTCGTCATTGCTGCTGGAGTGGAGAGTATGACGCGTGCGCCGATGGGGAGCGCAACATTGCTCGATCAGGGCAAGGACCCATTGAGTGATGCGATCAAGCAGCGCTTCGGTGTGAAGTACTTCACACAATTTCAAGGGGCCGAAATGATGGCTCAGAAATACGGCTTCTCGAGACAGGAGCTTGATGAATATTCCGTCAACAGCCATCAAAAAGCCAAAGCTGCCAGGGACGCCAAAGCGTTCGAAGATGAACTGGTGCCGGTCGACGTAACACTCGATGATGGTACCTCTGTTTGTCACGATTCGGATGAGGGCATACGAAGTGATGCCTCCATTTCCGCTCTCGCTGGCCTCAACCCCATTACCGAAGGCGGGGTAATAACCGCAGGCAACGCGAGTCAGATTTGCGATGGTAGCTCCGCTGCCCTAGTGGTTTCGGAGCGCGCGTTGAAAGAATACTCACTGGAACCACTGGCACGCATCGTCAATCTCACCGTTACGGCCGGCGATCCGGTAATAATGCTTGAAGAGCCACTATTTGCGACCGACAAGGCTCTGCAACGTGCTGGCATGTCGATTAACGACATCGATCTGTTCGAGGTCAACGAAGCGTTCGCACCGATACCGATGGCGTGGCTCAAACATACTCACGTAGATCCATCAAAGCTCAACGTCAACGGCGGTGCAATTGCGCTCGGTCACCCGCTCGGCGCTACCGGAGCGAAGCTGATGGCCACGCTGATCCATACATTGCGGACCCGCAAGCTGCGTTACGGTCTGCAGACGATGTGCGAAGGCGGCGGAATCGCCAACGTAACGATCATCGAGGCTCTCTGAGAACGGGGATCTTCTAGCCGGCGACAATTCAGAATCCGTAGATGCGTGGAACCGAACAATAGCGCCAATGGAAATGATAGGCTCGAAGGATGTTTACATGTTTAGATTCTACCGTTCGTAATCGTCTGATTAAGCAGAACAGATTGGTTCGTATCGATGCTGAGGGGAGTGCTGCGGACACTCAAGGGAACCTTGAGCCCGTCGCGAATGCCTTCAATGTCCTTGCCCGATTCCACTGCCACTTGAGTGTGGACAGAATGAGTATTGCGTCGACTGGTTCGTCTCGGTCCGACATACACAGCTGAACGAAGTCCTGCACTTTGCTGACCTGTCGAGTGAAAGTCGTGGCCGGGAATCGTTCGCAGATCTGGCGTCATCAATGGCGGTGAATAGCACTCTCGTAGTGGGCGACCCCAAACGTTGGCAGAACCCCCTGGTACGCATACACTCCAGCTGCCTCACAGGCGACGTGCTCGGTTCGAAGCGTTGTGAATGTGGAGATGATCAGCGGTTCACGAACCCTCGCTGGTCGGGAAATAGCGCTCGGTAAAATTGATTCTTTGGTTCGCGCTTGCCAGGCCGGCGTCCGCGATATCGTTATCATCGGACTTCTTTATATAAGCGGACTACGGCGTGCTGAGGTCGCGAGCTTGAATGTTGAGTCCTATGATGCTGTAGAAGGCATTATCAAGGTTATCGGCAAGGACAATAAGGAACGGCTGGTGTTTCCGGACACGGGTACGCGTGATTCGATCGCCGACAGGTTGAACGTGCGTGGCCACTTTGATGGCCCCTCCTCCTCGCCATTTTGAAGAATGGGCCGATACGTTACGACAACGGCCGCATGAGCGATCAAGCTATCTACGATGTGACCAAAACGCCGTGCTAAGCACGGCTGCCGTTAAAGCCTGTACGCCACACAATTTTCGACGCTCGTTCGCAACGCAGCTACTCAGAAAAGACAAAGACCTATTAACGGTGCAGCGGCTTGCGGGGCACGCGAGTCCCGCGACGACGCAACGTTACGATCGACGGCCAATGGAAACGGACCGACTTGCCACCGAAGACTGACTTATGCACGCCGGTCGCGGCCAAATCGTATTGGGAAGACGAGTACGAATTGAGAAGAAAAGGATCGATAATCTGACGAGTGAAAATTGTCTACTAGGCGCAGTGGCGAGGCAGCTGTAATCAGCTACTATTTCGACCCTCTAAATAGGGCCGGATAACGAACAGATGTACTGTCGGGAGCTCCTTTTCAACCTTGTATAAAAACGGACAGTCGTGGACAATAGCGTGTCGCGGGCAAGTCCGCACGGTCTCTGTGCCGGCAATCAGGGAGTCAGGTGAGTGGAAAAAATATTAGTCGGTTTGAAGCGCGTCGTTGACTACAACGTGCGCGTCCAGGTCAAGAGCGATGGCAGCGGTGTCGAGACTGATGGTGTCAAAATGAGCATTAATCCTTTTGACGAAATTGCACTTGAGGAAGCGATGCGCATCAAAGAGCGCGGAGATGCCAGCGAGGTTATCGTCATATCGATTGGATCATCGGACTCCCAGCAGCAGCTCCGTACGGGCTTGGCCATGGGTGCCGACCGTGCCATTCTGGTCGAGTCTGAGGTACCGATGGATGCCTTGACTGTCGCGCGGGTTTTCAGCGCGATCATAGAGCGCGAGAGCGTAGATCTCGTCATTCTTGGCAAACAGGCGATCGACGACGACAACAGCCAAACCGGTCAGATGCTGGCCGCTGTCTGGGGGCGCCCGCAGGCGACGTTCGCATCCGAAGTAACATTCAAGGGCGACACAGCGCGGGTTACGCGCGAAGTAGATGCCGGCCTTGAAACGATCGAGATCGATCTACCCGCTGTGATTACGGTGGACTTGCGATTGAACGAACCGCGTTACGTCAAGTTGCCGGACATCATGAAGGCCAAGAAGAAGCCACTGGATCAAATCCCTGTGACTGATCTCGGCATCGAAAACGGCCCCCAGATAAAGGTGATGACCTTCGAGCCACCACAGGATCGGCAACGCGGCATTATGGTGGACGATGTAGCCGGTTTGGTGGCAGCGCTGAAAGATAAAGGACTCGTGTAGTGACTAAAGTACTGGTGATTGCTGAGCATAATGGAGCAGTATTGAATCCGAGCACGGCCAAATGTGTCGCATGCGCGGCGGATATTAACGGTGCAGAAATCGATATAGCCGTGCTGGGGGCTACCGTTTCCGACGTTGCGGCTGAGGCGGCACTCATCAGCTCTGTCGGCCGCGTTCGTACGATTGAACGTGAGGAAAATGATCCGGCTATCGCAGCCATTCTTGCGCCGCAAGTAACGGCGCTTGCAGCGGATTACAGCCACATTTTCGGACCATCAACTGCATTCGGAAAAGACCTGATGCCCCGAGTTGCTGCATTGCTTGGTGTCAACCAGATCAGCGACATAATGAGTGTCGAGGGGAGTCACCGCTTTAAACGACCGATATACGCCGGCAATTCAATTGTCATGGTCGAAGCACCTGCCGAAGTGACGCTGGTGGCAACCGTGCGTACCGCGTCCTACCAAGCTGCCGAAGGCAGAAACTCTGCGGCTATTGAAAGCGCAGATATCGAAGTTGAGTTGCCGCAGCATACACGATTTGTCGAAGTGCAAACCGGCCAGTCTGGCCGCCCGGACCTGCAGTCGGCCGCTAAAGTGGTTTCCGGTGGCCGCGCGCTTGGTAGCGAAGAGAACTTCGAAATCATCTACAAACTGGCGGACGAACTCGGCGCTGCCATCGGCTCATCTCGAGCGGCCGTTGACGCCGGCTATGTCCCACCCGAAACGCAAGTCGGACAGACCGGGCAGATAATCGCGCCGGATCTGTACATTGCGATTGGTATTTCCGGCGCGATTCAGCACATTACCGGTATTAAGGATGCGGGAACTATCGTCGCGATCAACAAGGACGAGGAGGCGCCAATCTTCGAAGTATCGGATATTGGGCTGGTCGGTGATCTATTTCGCATCGTGCCGGAACTGACCGATGCTATCGGCTAAGCATTAACGCTTGCCGAATTATAGAGTTATCGAGGATGGCATCAGCCTTGCTGATTTCAAAGCGCCCGAGTTCACTACTGTTGATTTGCATCCAAAGTTGGTGTGCCACGAGGCACTTATTTGCTTGCAGTTGAATGTACAGTACAGGAAGCGGTGACCCGCCATCTGCAGCAGAACTCCATGGAAATCCGGGACGAGGACACGGCCAGGTTATCACCCCTGCTGCATGAGCGCATTCGCATGCTCGGGCAGTACACGTTCACGTTACCTAAGCCGATCCTGCGTGGTGAGCAGCGACCGCTGAATCAACTGGAACTGGCATTTGGCGAGGATCTCGAGTCGCTCTTAGCCACCTTGGGCTACAAACCTCAAATCGATAAGGGTCTAGAGTGACTTTTGGTCCATCTGGACTTCAAACCCCGAAACTGGGCAGAACCTGGGTCCTGATCATCGGTGAATACGTGAGTTAGATAACCACTACTTGATGCGTTGAGATATCCGGTGTTCACGTTCGTCCAGAATCAGTGTTCAATTTCGCCGGAACACGCAACCGCCCGCATTTGTCCTTGAGGCAATTCCGAGACGGCAAACAAACTATGCCACTGTGCGCTGCACATATTGAAAATCCGGAAGATAGAAGCTTCAGAAATTCCTTCAGGAAGCACCTGCTTGTGTCCGTAGTACGCGACGTAAAACCTTGCCGCTGGCATTGCGAGGTAGCTCGTCAATCGTTTCCACTATCTTCGGAACTTTAAATCCGCCAATTCGCTCGCGCGCAAAATCCAACAAGTCATCTACATCAAGGGTGGCCCCAGGTTTCAGTACAACCAGAGCCTTGGGCACTTCGCCCCATTTTTCATCCGGCACGCCGATTACAGCCACATCGGCGATTGCAGAATGTCCGAATAGAGCGTTCTCAACCTCAGCAGGATAGACATTTTCACCGCCACTGATAATCATGTCTTTAATACGGTCTACGAGATAAAGATATCCGTCTTCATCCAGTTTTCCCGCATCGCCTGTATACAACCACCCATCCCTAACGGCTTCAATCGTGCTGTCATCCTTGCGCCAGTAACAACGCATCAGCCACGGACATCGCACAATTACTTCGCCGACCTCGCCTGGGCCCAGTTCGTCGCCAGACTCTGCAACGACACGCAACCCGACGCCATCATAGGCCCTGCCGCATGAACGCAGCTTGCCGAGTTCCTTGCGGTGCATATCGTCGGGCAAATAGGTCACCGCACCGAGTACCTCTGTCATACCATAAAGATGCATGAATCCGCAGCCGAAGGTCTCGCTGGCCTGCAACAGCAGGTCCTCGGGCATAGGCGCAGCTCCGTAACTAATGGTACGTAAACTCGAAAAGTCCGTATTGGCCGCATTCGGATGAGCGAGAATGGCCTGTATGACCGAAGGAACCCATAGAGTGTCAGTCACATTGAGGGCAGGTACGATCTCTAGTATTTCTTCTGGATCGAAATTGCGTGTAATCACGACGCAACCGCCACCGCGCAAGGCTAGAGTGCTCAGCATGAGTCCTGCAACGTGATACAAGGGAATATTGACCATCGCAACCGAATCCGGCTGCATATCACCCCAACCAGATGTATGGCACGCAGCGGTGGCCAGCACCCAGTTGCGGTGCGTATGGCATGCCCCCTTGGGATTTCCCGTTGTTCCACTTGTGTACAGCTGTACAAAGTCGCCATCGTCATCGAGATCAAACTCAGCGTAATCGTGTGAAAACGAATCGCGCCACCCGTCGAACACGGGCGCGGCAAACGGTGGCTCAGTAGAAAATGCAATGACTGCCTGTACGGATTCGAGATCATCAAGAATTTCATTCACCATTTCGAAGTGATCTTCCCCAACAAACAGTACCTCTGCACCAGAATCATTTAGGATGTAGGCAACTTCCGGCCCGGCCAGCCTGGCGTTAATACCGACGAGGACTGCTCCCAGTTTGCTGGCACCCAAAAGCGTTTCGAAATAATGCAGCGAATTATGATCGAGTATTGCAACCCTCGAATCACGCTTAACGTTGAGGCTCTTGAGTCCGTTCGCTACGCGGTTCGACATCCGGTCCAGACCTTGATACGTGACCTGAGTGTCATCAATTTGGAGCGCAGTCGCATTGGGTTGTTTATCAGCCCAATCCCGAAGAAGTTGCGGTAGTGTCATTGCGGTTCTTCTCATTTGGTATTGCAGGACGGTTCGTTACTTAACAGAGCAACATTTTTGTCGTTAGTGGCAACATGCGGCGGAAGCCCATGTTCATCAGTCTTATTCCAGCGACTCAGGGGACATGCCCGGTACCGGATTTTCAAGTACGTCGCATAGGTCAGTGAGGAACATTCCTGATGGCTGACCGTCGACAAATCGGTGATCAGACGTCAGGGAAAGCCCCATCATCGCAATCTGTTCGATGCTGCCGTCCGCCAAGATTCTGGGTTGATTGGTCATTGTGCCAATACCAATAATCGCAATTTGTTGTCCTTGTATTATTGGCGTGAAGTGTTGAACGCGCGTCTGTCCCAGATTCGAGATCGTTATACTCCCGCCGGTCATTTCCGCGATGCTGAGTCGCCGATTCTGTGCACGCTCAACAAGTTGACTTCTCGCTTCGGCAATTTTCGGTAGCGATTTTTCGCCCGCATCAAAAACCACCGGTGCGAACAGGGAGTCTCCAGCACTGATGGCAACGGCTACATCGATCGTGCTGGAAAACGTTGCTTCCTCATCATTACATGTACCGTTGAGGTGCGGATGTCTGGGCAATACGTCGCACAATGCACGGATAATCAGGTCTTCAAAGCCAATTCGGATGCCAAGGTCTTTCCAGGCATTTCGGGCTAAAACCAGTGCTGTAGTATCGAATTCTGCATGATAGCTTAGCTGGGCAGATGCACGCAGACTGCCTAGCATTCGTTCCGCAATAGTCTTGCGGGACCCGGATAGTTTCAGAGTGCCATTAGTTGTCTCTGCCATCAAAAGCGCTCAGTCTCTATCACAGGTCCAGGGCATGCAGTGACATCTTCTTTAACATTCATGTGCTTTTGTCTACCCTGGGCATCATAAACCTCATTCGTCACTTCAATTGTTGCTTCACGGCAATGATAGCAGTGGGGGGGCAAGAATCGTCAGGCCTGATCATTGGCTTGCGAAACCAGCGACTCGATGGCCGGTGTGTGCAGCGATTCGAGCGGGTCAACAAGTTGCATAACCCGCAGAAACTGAACCCAGAGGTCTGGATGTTCCTTTGCTACGGTACTGACTTTTGTAAGGTAGGCTGATTCACGCTTCTCTTTCGCCGATGGCGTGTCGCTCGAGTACACCATCGCTGTGCCCATACACATCGTCCAGGGTGTGTCGAGTATCCGCCCGATTTTCTTGAAGAAAGTTTTATAGAGCCCTTTCAAATTTGAACGGCCTTCGCCAAGATCCGTCAACACTTCGCCTAGAGCCTCGGCCGATAGAATGGCAGAGCTCATTCCCTGCCCGTACACCGGGTCAAGACTGCACATACCATCGCCCAACGTCAGGAGCCCATCGGGAAATCGCGACAGCTTTTCGTAGTAGCGGCGCAGTGGACCCGCAGACTGAAACACGTGGGCTTCGCCAATAGGTTTGGCCTCTCTAACCGCCTCATATATCGCTTTATCGGGCAGCTTACTGGCAAATTCCATATACCCATCAAGATCGGTAGGCGAATGATTCCCATCGTACCCGTACAAGGTGACGAGCCATCGTCCATTTTCCTGAGGAAGAATTGCGCCGCCGACTGGCGACGTTGGCGGCACAGCCGCGACGTAATACCCCAACCACGGTCTGTCTGACCCTAGGTGTGGATCCTCAAAAAGCAGGCTGGTGTACGCGAGGTCTGTTTTCGCCAGCAAAGATTCCGGCGGAACATAATCTAACTCTTTGAGCCATCTTGAAAGATGCGATCCCCGACCGCTGGTATCGACAACAAGATCCGCAGCAATCTCAATGCGCTGATTTGTGTCGCGCTCCATTACCTGGACACCGGTAACTCGCTCGTGGTCATCTGTTGTCAGCAGCCCGAGAACTGCGCACTGATCGCGAAATTCTACATTCCCGGAATCATGGAGGCGACGTCGCATCAAGTGCTCAAGCTGCGGGCGAGTTTGCTGCAGGATGTTGATATTCAAAGGCTCGCGGGGTAATGATGTTCCCAGCGTAGACCAGACCAGATCCATTCCCAGATCCATTTGGACTGCACCGGAGGAGACAAAATCCTCGGTGACGCCAGGGAACATCCGTTCGATGGCCTGTGCTCCGCCTTTGAGCAACTGGTGAAGGTGTCGATCCTGGCGGGTACTGTCCCTGAAACCGGGCTGCCCCTCGTCGACAGGGTCTTTTTCGAGGATCAAGACTTTATCAAAATGCTCGGACAAGACACGCGCTGTGGCGATACCCGCCACGCTGCCTCCGATTACAACGGCTTGCCGACCTAGCTGGCCTTTCTGCGTACTCTCAGTCATTTCTGGTCTCTCAACAAATTCACGGTAATATCACTTCGTTTGTCATGTTAATTCCGAACTGTTCATCCACTGGCTGCGCGGGCCGCGGAAACTCCCGCGATGCGGCCATAGGTCACAGCATTCGCCACCGCGTTGCCGCTGCCAATGTAGCGCTCTCCGAGGACGTCGCCAGTCGTCTCACCGGCAGAATACAACCCAGGTATGATCGCGCCCGAGTTGCCGCGCACCCGGGCTTGAGGGTCGATCCTGAGCCCGACGGATGTCAAAGCGATTATCGTGGGACGAACTTCGACCGCATAGAATGGCGCTGTCTTGAAAGCAGTTACCTCGCCCTTTTTCAGAAATGCCGTATCGACTCCTTTCTCGCAGTCTGCATTGTATTCTTCGACAGTATGTTGCAAAGCTGGTGCATTTATTCCCGCTTTCGCGGCAAGTTCACCCCAAGTGTCGGCGTGCAGAACGGTTCCTTTCTTGACCTGCTCTTCGAGCACAGGACCAACCCAGTGACCAGCATCGGCGGCTTCGGGGTCAGGCCTGGCTGCTGACCGTGCGGCCTCATCAAAGATTCCAAACGCCGTCCCCCCGGTTTGGGCACCAACCACGCCGGACATCACGGCATACGCTGCTGTCTCGTTGACGAACCGATGGCCTTCTCGATTAACCAACGCCAGCCAGGGTGGCATTTTGCTTTCGAGGTGATGATGGAACCCGGGGCTGCATAGCAGCAATCCCCGATTAAAGCCTACAATATCGGCACCTGCCTCCTCACCCATCACCAGCCCGTCTCCCTGGCATGTGTCTGCAGAGATACTCCAGTTCAGCCGCCCAGCCTTCGTCGATTCGGGATAGTAGCGATGGCGCATATTCAGATTCGGACCGAATCCTCCGGTTGTCAGTACCACGCTGCTGGCGGTTACGCGATCACCATTGGACTGAATTCCCAGGACGCGACCGAACTCATCCTGTAACAATTTCTCGACCTTTGTGTTCAAGACGATGTCAATGGATCCATTAGATGCCTTGGCGTCGAGCGCCGCGATAATCGACGCGCCAAACCCTTCCGGTTTGTGGGAACGGGGAACGCCGCTCACGCCACCGACGTACAAGTCTTCTGTCGGAAACTTTACACCGAGCTGAATCAGCCACTCCAGCGCATGACCTGCATTCATACAAAGTGTATGGACAACTGCCGCATTGACGCGATATTGATTCAATGCCATGTAATATCTGAACATGCTCTCAGGTGTGTCCGCCCTGATACCGGCTGCTTCTTGTACACTCGTGCCGGCAGCATAAAAAACACCACCGGACAACACTGACGAGCCACCTACGGACTTACCGGCATCGACCAATAACGTCCGGGCGCCCTCCGCATCCGCCATGAGGGCGGCAGCCAGTCCAGCGTTACCCGCTCCAACAACAATTACGTCGTAATCTGTATTTTCCGGCATTCTAAAAGTCTTCTCTCTGTTCCTGGAATCCCCAACTCCGAGCGTCAACGTTTGTTAACCGCTTACGGAACCAAGCACCTTTGATCGGTGTGCATACAGCGGGTCTTCTTGACCATGCTTCCCAATGAGTTTGAAACTGGCGAACATGCCTTCATCCCAAACTGCCGTGGTAGGCCCGAATCGATTCCAATCCATGACCACCTGCCGATAAGCTATCTTCCACTTGCCATCCCGTTTCTCGAATCGGTCCAGGTAACGGCCGCCTATCGAACGGTCATAAATCTTGCCATCTTCATGCTCATCGGTCGCGTAAGCCACAAAGTATGATTCACTGGTAGCCGTGCTCCCTTCGACCTCTATCAGAATATTGCGTATCGAGTGCATACCGGTCAGGTGCTGACGAACGAGCGGCAAAATAAAGTCACAAAAGTCTTTTGCCGTTCCATTGAATACCTGGTGTTCTTCGTAAGCATCCGCATGGTATATACCTCGCAATGCAGCCTCATCACACCTGTCGATACCTCGGCAGTACTGCATCACAACGTCGTAAATTTCACGACGATCACAAATCACCCCAAGATCGTCGTTGGAAAGTTGACTGGCCCCACCATACGTAGACGTCACTTTCGTATTATCGTGAATGCGGTACAGCGGATCTGTCCGGCCCGCGATACCGGGCTCACCCCATTCAGTTGCATTCCTCATGTCTTCAGTCGATTGAGCACGATTCACTGTGTTCCAGTCGATTACAACAGCCCGATTGAATATCGTCCACCGGCCTGACTCCAGCACGAAGTGATCCAGGTAACGCCCACCCACTTCAACTTCCATGAGTTCATCAGTTTCCTGATTCAGCCCCTGCATGTAGGCGACAAAGTAGGTCTCTCCAAAAGCCTTGTTGCCACTTAATTCAATGAACTCGTTGCATACCGTATGTTGCGTCCTCTTCTGCGACCGAATGGTTCCCATAACCTGGACGCAAAAGTCGGCTGCGGCTCCATTGAATATCCCGTACTCGACGGTCGCAGTGGGATGAAACACACTGGCCAGAAGCTCCTGGTCGCACCGGTTGATGCCCCGACAGTACTGCACAAGCAAATCATGGATAAGAGACTTTGCGATCGTGGTTTGCAATCTTTGTTCAGTGAACGAGTTCATTCGTTCATTCCCATATTCCCATGAAAAGATGGAAAATCACTATGGCAGAGTTTGCTGACCGCCCAATCACTAATGGTCGACTTCAATCTAGCCGCCTTCTGCAATGTATTTGTCCAGAAGGTTATGCAAATCCCGAATCCGGGAATCCTGGTAGTTACCCAACTGGACAGTTCCCGTAACTGACGCTTTCAATCCAGTTTGTACCTCGACAAGATTGTCTTCGTCCTGGTCGAATATCCTACAAAGAGCACCCAATTCTGGTGCCTCCATCCACGACTCATCGTCTGCCAGAACATGCATCTCCGCCGGCTCCGGCCTGGGCTGTCCGGCTGGCGGATCTGTCAGCAACATGACTTCCATAAAACACCAGTCGGGATCATCATTCCACGGACGAAACCGGTAGATGATGTTCTGCGCTTGCCCGCCCCATGGAAAATAATTCGGAAACACGAAATATTGAATGGCGTCCAACATCTCGCTATCCGTTGCAGACGAAATATCAATACCGCTGGCCTCCTTGACACCTTGGCGCAGGATATCCGAAAAATACGCGCGCGCTGTCATACCTTCGGGCACAACCAGCCCTGGCATTTCCTCGGCGAACACACGAGTGTCTCCCAACGTCATCGACTCTAGGATTTCCTGCTCGGATGGCGGGGGATCGAGATGCGGGCTGGCAACGGCAAAAGGCGTGATCATGCGATTGAAATTCTCGCCTTCATAATTGTCGTACTGGGTATTCGCATCTCCAGTTTGCGGCATGATCTGGCGATGCGTGGCAACCACGTGGTACGCCTCAATGAATGCCTCCAGAGCGGCTTTCCAATTGGCGTTTATTCTCTTGGCGACATGGGCAACCTTGTACTTGGTTTCGTAGCGCCAATTCTTAAAATGCTCTGGCATACTTCCCAGATATTCTGCCAGGGGTTGAGCATTCGTATCCAGGTTCACGAAAACGAACCCCCCCCAAGTGTCAACTTTGGCATCTGGAAGAGACATGTTCTCCTTCGCTAAATGTGGAAAATCCCAGTCACAGATCGCTGACTCGAGTTCACCCTCAATCGTCCAGTTGAACCCATGATACGGGCAACGGAACGATTCGACGTTGCCACAGCCCGTGCTTAGCTTTCGGCCACGATGCAGGCACACATTGTGAAATGCCCGAATCCTGTCTTCAGCTGACCGAACGACAATCAGTGAATAATCGTTGATTTCATAGACAACGAAATCCCCAACGTTCGAAATTTCCTCTTCCCTGCATGCCATCTGCCAAACCTTCGGCCACACATGCTTTTTCTCCAATTCATGGAACTCCCTGGATGTATACCGACTTACATCCAAAGGCTCGCTGCCCATATCAGAATACCGTTCCTCGCGCAGGATCTCTGGAACTGGCCGTGTTTCCCGGTCCAGTAAGTCCTGCACACTAGGCGCATCGGGACATCGGTCTGCCTTGTCAACATTATTCATACTAGATTTTTCCCTTCACTGCTTTTCCGTCTAGAATTGCTCATGCATATACGCAGTTTCTTGTGCAAGATGATTCATCCAGGTTTCTCGCTACGAATCCGAGTTGTCCTGCTCTCCACTCAGTCTCTCTAATTGCTCTGCCCAACTGGCATACTCGCGAAGCACATTCCATTCGAGATGTGCAACGATATGCGAATAGCCTTCTGCGAATACGGGCATACCAAGAAGCAATTCGTCCAGTTCATCTGCCGAATCAACGTCGAATACGGCGATCACGGAATGCTTACCCGCAATTTTCCAAAGCGCCTTGACTTTATCCGTCGTGCGCATGGCCTCAAGGGCTATTTCTGCTTCCCGAAGCCACACTGAATAGAATTCTGAATTCGATAATTCGGCCGGCTTCTTCAGTTCCGCATTCAACATCATCAACATTTCGTGTGACCCTGATTACGTAACGCTACCCTGGCACTGGTGACAGAGTTCGATTCGTGATTGAGAAACATCGTTATTCGCTGCCCGACGAACGCTCGGGCTTGCCGGATCCCAACTCACGTATACGATACACGGGATCGCTTTCGCCCTGAGAACCTCGCACCGTGAGCGACGCAAACAGGCCCTCATCCCAAACTGCCATGGTCGGGTGATAACGATTCCAGTCCATTACGACGACGCGGTGGGCTATCCGCCAAACGCCATCTCGTTTTTCGAACCGATCGACGTATCTTCCGCCTACCGTGGTGTCGTAGTATTTTCCGTCTTCTTCTTTATCGTAGTTGTACGCAACAAAATAGGATTCAACGAAGGCTTTATCGCCGTCCAGTTCAGTAAGGACGTTACATATACTATGCATGGCATGCTCATGCCGGCGCTGACTCGGAATGACGAACTCACAAAACTCCATCGCATTGCCGCTGAACACACCGTGCTCATCAATGGCATCCGGGTGGTAAACGCTCTTCAACAAGTCCATATCACAACGGTCGATTGCCCGGCAATAGCGCATTAACTGATCATGAATTTCTTGCTTGTCCAGCAATCCCTGGATTTGAGCGGTCAATTCGTTTTCCAATTGCATAGTTGTATTCCGTAGGTGTCGATAAGTTTCTGAAGGATGAAGCCAAGGAGAATTTCTCGGTTCTCACTTGTTCGTCAGCGTCTCCTCAGCGCCCCAAAGATCATTTTGGGTGTAAACAGAATTTTTTGATCGTCAACAAAATTGGTAACGCGAAAGAATTTCGCCAGCACCGAGGGGTCCCGGGATGCCATTGACATTAATCGGCGGTTGTACCACGTCATTAACGGCAAATACCACGGTCGTTTTCCGACTGTATCCGGGTATTGCAGATCTTCGGCCGTTGACATTTCCCATGCCACGTCGATGATTTTTGCTGTAGAGGAGTAGTAGTCGCGCCAAAATGGTTTCTCGTGCCATTTATCTTCCGTTGAAATATCCGACAGGAGATTCGCCAGGGCCTCGGCCTCCATGGCTGCTTTGCTCATGCCCTGACCATAAATCGGGCTAATGCTACAGCGCGAATCTCCGATCACGAGCAATCCTTTGGGGAATCGAGACAGTCGCTCGTAAAAACGCCTAACCGATCCCGGATACTTAAAGGCGGTACATCCGCCCACCGGTTCTGCGTCCTGTAAGATATCGTAAAGATCAGGTTGCTGCAGTGACTGGGCAAATTTGCCAAAGCCTTCCGGATCAGTCGGAGGGTGATTACCGAAGTATCCAAATAGAGTCATCATGTATCGGTCTTTGCCTTCGAGCGGAAAAATGCCTCCGCCCGTCGTCGAATGAGGTGGCGACAGGAGCAAAACAACGCCGCCGCGACCTACTCGCTCTTCTCCGTTGGGTAATTTCAGCTCTTGACTGGTGTAGGCAAGATCTATGGAAACCATATCTTCTTCTGGTTTTTCATAACCCCATGATTCCAGCCACGCTGGTGACTTGGCATGCTTGCCACTGGAATCGACAACCAAGTCTGCTGCGTGAGATGTCTCTGTTTCGTCTCCCTTTCGTCGTGTGACAACACCGGTGACGGCACTCTTGTCATCGTTTGTCATCATACTGAGTACGCGGATGCCCGATACGTACTCTACATTTGAGATTTTCTTGAGACGATTACGGACGACGTTTTCCAGGAAGGGCCGGCTTTGCTGGGACATCTCATAACCCACTGATTCACATTTCTTCCAATCGCCATACATGAACCAGGAAATATCCGTTCCAAAATCGAATGGCTTGGCGCCTCCCCGCCTTAAGTCTTCAACCACTCCCGGCAGCAGGCGCTCGACAATTTTCTCCCCACCCTTGAGCAAGAAATGCAGGTGTGCCCCTTGCGGTGCACCACGACGTGCCGAATTACTATCTTCGTCAATCTCATCGCGTTCCAGAATAGTCACACTGCCGAAATAGGGCGCGATGGCCGCTGCCGTGAGCATGCCTCCAATGCTGCCACCAATGATGATCGCTTTCGGTTGTTTCGAGGGGCTAATTTCTGCAGCAGTTTGCGAATTCAAAATATTCTTCCCTTAAGTAGCTATTGGGTTACGCGACAGTCGCCAACCACTTTCTGATAAAAGGCTGCCTTCAACCTTACCGGGCCAGCGTCTCGCTCTCTTCCAGCATTACGCGCAGCATATATCGCGAGTAGTTTTGGTCAAAATCGGTCGAACGGTGCATGGTCATATGGTTATCCCACACGAGGAGATCGCCCGATTCCCATTTGTGTACGTACGTGAATTTCTCGTCAATCGAGTGCTCAAACAGTCGCGAAAGCAACTCAGAACCCTCTTCCTCTGACATGCCTTCTATCCCGACAGTCATCATGGGGCTCACGTACAAAACCTTTCGACCATTTCTAGGATGTTTGATTACGACCGGGTGAACAACATCTGGTAATAGCGCCTGGTCCTCATCGCTGAGCTTTCCACCGTAGGATTCCGGATATCGGTGGATCGCGTTCAATGATTCGATCTGAACCTTCAAGTCTTCGGGCAAAGCATCGTAGGCCGCACACAAATTAATGTAGGGCGTTTCACCACCCGCTTCCTGTGGTGGCACTTCCGCTCCGAACAGGAGCGCCCCACGCGGCGGGTAGCGCGTGTAGGTGACGTCTGAATGCCACTCATTCGTCTGCTCGCCACCCCAACCGATAGGCTTCCCATCCACCTTTCGATTGGACAGTTGCGTGACCTCCGGATAGTCGGGCACCGAATAGGGATCGGCAGGAGTAACAGCAAGCGTCCCAAAACAGCGCCCGAGCTCAGCCAGTTTCTGGGGTGATAGATCGTCAAGGCCGCGGAAGACCAGTACACCGTGCTTCGACAGTTCTCCTGCCAGCCATAATGCGCTGGCCTCATCAATTTTCGCCGATGCATCCAGCCCGCTCACTTCCGCGC
>Ga0209344_10001750_pt1 | contig 26942 bp, 23 predicted proteins | sample Cruoilmetagenom6_FD_187293 | JGI IMG/M metagenome (GOLD analysis project Ga0209344, IMG submission 187293) | Oil polluted marine microbial communities from Coal Oil Point, Santa Barbara, California, USA - Santa Barbara Oil Seep Sample 6 (SPAdes)... | ecosystem: Environmental > Aquatic > Marine... | reverse complement strand
GGGATGTGGCTGGCAACGAAACCAACTTCTTCATCCGCGATAGCACCAACGGCAGCACCTTACCATTTAGGATCCAACCAGGCGCCCCGACTAATTCAATTTTCATTGGCTCTAATGGCGATATAGGCTTAGGAACCAACACACCTGCAGTAACACTTGATGTTAAAGGTAGTGATGGGAATACGCAAGCCAGTGTCACAGAATCAAATGGCACAAGATCAGAAAGAACCATGTATAAAATGGTAAATAATGGCAATGCCGCCATTGAGTTTGAGAACAGCGCCAATGGTTCAACCTGGAAAATCAGTGGTGGATTGACATTAACTATAAAAAATTCTGATGATCAAATTGTCTTTAAACTAGACCAAGATGGAAACTTACAAATAAAAGGTACTTTAACTGAAAATGTTGCTTTTTAAGCTTATACATCACATTCATACAAGCTAAGCTTCCGCGGAACAACGGAAACGACTTAATCGTGCTTTTTAACAGATAACTCTTTCGCCCTATTCGATTGATGATGTTAAAAAGCACTGAATTGTATTTTAAATACCCACCTTAGAATAAATTCATTTCCGCTGAATTATGTTATCCTCTGTTAAAACTTCAGTTAAATTGAAATCCTAACTAAATAAGTAGATACATTAACTTAAACACTGTTTTCCTGATTTATTCGAATTAATAAAACTAAATACCAATTCCATGAAAAGAAGAAATTTCATAAAATTTAGCAGCCTAGCTATCAGCACTTCTGGTTTATTGTCTGGCTGTCAAAACCAAACCACCTCTAACCACCAAAAATCAATTAAGTCTTTTATCGTCTCTGACGCCCATATTGGATGGCGCGGAAAACATCAACCAACCATTGAACAACAAGCAAATGCTGTCAGCAATATCGTTTCACAATTTAATGATTTAGACTTAACCTTTGATACAGGAGATGTACACCATGGATACCTCAACGAAAAACAACGTATAAAGGCCAGAACACAATGGCTGGAACACATTGCTAACCCACTTTCAAAAGTGCCTTTTCATTATATACCTGGCAATCATGAATTAGGAAAAGGGTTTATGGACCCCGAAATCATTGCCTGCTCTTTTGGTAGTATACCTCACAGACCCTACTATGCTTTCGACTACATGGGTATTCATTTTATCTCACTACCTGAATTGCAAAGCACAATTCTTATTTCAAAAGAGTCTATAAATTGGCTAAAATTAGACCTGCAGTTAAACAAAGACAAAACCACAGTAATACTTTCGCACAACAGCTTAAAAGGCACAACTTTTGATAACAATGAAACTGGTTACAGGTGTTTAACCAACACCGATGAAATTAATCATATATTGTCTCAAAATCTGCAAGTCAAAGCATGGTTTCATGGACACAATCACCACTATGAAGTAGTTGAAGTCAACAATGTAATACACACGTCAAATGGTCGAATTGGTGGCTTTAGTCCACCAAAAAATTGGGGGCATTATGGACAAGGACACTTAGGCGGCATCTACTTCGAAATTGATGCGACTGGAATATCCGTAAAAGCATTCAGTGCAACCAAAGGTCAATTTCTAGATCAATTGGGATACCCAAACCTTAGTTTAAAAATTAAATCAAAAACCAGTTTCGATCCCAACCAACCATTTAACTTTTATCATGGTAATGGCAACACCTTAGATCGCATAAAACAAACCATTTCTCACCATTACGTCTCTGCGCAAAACCTTCAACTGGTTTATGCTGACACAGACAGCATCATCAACGACAATGCTGATTTATCCTATGAAACAAAATACTTCTTCAGCAACAAAAAAGTTGAAAAAATAATTGGTTATCAAATGAACAGCAATAAAATTGCATTTGAAAATACAGAATTTGGATTAATTGTCTCTAACCCCCAAGCCCTCAAATCATTTCATATGTCTTTTCCAACGCAGAAAAACAAAAAGAATGGTAACTATAAACGAGGAAGTTATTTTAGAACTCAATGGGAACAAGCCTACCAATTAATCGTTGACTTGGAAACAAACGAGCAGCAAATATCTGACATAAGCCTAGAAATACAATTGTTTGATGAAAAATATAAATTGATTGAAACACAACCTAAGATAACTAAATCAATTACTAACAAACGATTAATTTTTGCCCTCAACACTGGGAAAAAAACAGAGGATGTTAATCACATCTATATGTTTTTTAAACTCTTTTTCAAAAATTGTCTGGAGGAGATTCGAATCAATAAAATACAACTTATGCCAACCACTGAAACAACAAGCAAACAAACATCTGGACATCTTAAGTATAATGGCGAGATCTACCCATTAAACGCCGATAAAAATCCCCAGTTAATCGAACTTAACAAACCTAAAAATGCTTTAAGTACATTGGTATTTAAAAATAAAAAACATCCCTCAACATGCTTTGTTTTAAAGCAGCCAGCCATTGAATGGCAAATCAGAAATGGAACGGGTTATTATGACGTTAAAAAAACATTGCATGTCAATCCTCAAAACCATCATTTTAATGATCAAGTCGCAACCATCATTACTCCGATGACTTCAAAAATATTGTACGTTAGTGCTTGCGATATAAATAAACCCATACATATCACTTTTATCCATGAGCGTCATATTCAGATTGTAATTAATGATGTCTCTGACCTTATCAATTTTTCAGTGTATTCACTCAATGCACCGATTAAGCTCATTGGAGCAAAACTAATCAAATCCCACTTAAATTACCACCTATGCCAGCCCACTCACAAAACCATTGAAATCGAAGCCTAAAACCTTGAATAATTTCACAAAAAATCGAATAATTTATGGTTTGATAATATTGCTGACATTAATCATCATTAATCTTTTTTGTCTCAGAATAAACTTAAACGCTGATACATTATTCCCATATAGATATATTGAAATCATCCAATCTGGCAATCCGTTTTTATTGTTTATTCAACCTGGCTCAAGAATATTCCCTGAATGGCTTTATTCGTATATTGCTTACTTCTTTACTCAGGAGCCCATTCCTTGGAGTCGTTTTGTAATAGCCATTAATACTTTAATGTTAGTTTCATCGCTGCATTTCTTTTTTACAAAGTTAGAATTTCACCCTTTTGAAAAAGGGTTCTGGATTGCTTTCATGGTTCTAATCTTACCAGTGCTCTATCTGGTCCATCAAAATGTATTGATTTACTTTATATTTTCGCCTGGTGTACATGGTTTTTATATTCCCTATATGTTTTTTAACTTAGGGGCATATTTTCAATTTATAAACAAAAATGTGCTTTCCAGGTTACTGATTGTTCTTATATTCATTTCTAACTCCATATTAGTTTCAAGTAACCTTAATTTTGTAATAATGGCTATTGCTCCCATAATTGCAATCTCCTTTTGCTTAACGACATTAGGTACCATCAAATTAAAACAATTTTTGCAAGTTACCGGTTTTGGTGTAATGATTATTATAGCAGGATTATTAATTGCTGCTATTTTTCATAATTTATTTGAACAAATCCACTTTACATCAAATAACTTTGAATACTTTAAACATGACTTGGTTAATTGGTTTAAACAAAACGATCTACTTCAAGACATCCACAACAGAAAAACCAGCGGGTACTGGCTTGAAATAACCTATTTAACAATTATCAGTTCCCTTTGGTCAATTTTTACAAATTCTACCCGTAAATTAACACCCGCAATAATTCTTAATTTATTCTTTTTATTTGGCCTTTTCATTTTTATTTCAGTGGCTTGGGTCATAGACAAAGGTTCCATCAGATTAATGCCTCAATTGATTTTGCTTAGCCCTTTTCTACTAGCATTCAACATAATGTCTGTTTTCATAGCAAGCCAGAAAAACCACATTTTATTTTTTTCTATAAGTTTTATATGTGTTGCTGCATTGAGTACATTCACTTTTTATTCTTCAAACAGACCTTATATCCAGCATCAATTTATACATGATAAAGTAAATGAACTAAAAACGAAAAATATAATCAAAGCAGATGGTTTTTCTAATTACTGGATTGCTCACACAAACTATGAAAAAAACATCAACATATTACCACTGTCCTCAAACTTAACCCCTTATATATTTGCCACGGATGCAAATAAATTCTGGCAATTCACTCAAAACAAATTGAAATCCCAACGTTCATTCGACTTCATAATTAATGACAAGCGACTTAATGCACAAAAATGGACATTCAATGAAAGCATTTTAATTAATACCTTAGGACAGTATGATCAAGTTATGAATTACCAGTTTAAAAACAGAGCTTATAAAATATATATCTACAACAATGAAATCAAAAGTAATAAATTATACAAAAAATTAAATAATGATTTGAGTGGTATTAACTAAAATGGAAAAATTCACTTATAAGAAGATGTTTGAAAATGAAAAGTCATTTTGGTGGTATGTTGCACGAAGGAAAATTATATTCAGCGCAATGACGAAAATGAATGTGTCTAAAGGCAATATTCTGGAACTTGGTTCAGGTACAGGTGGCAATGTTTCATTCTTAAGCCGTTTTGGAAGTTATACTGGAATAGAAAAAGAACAAATCGCCATAAATTACGCCAAGACAAAATTCCCTGATACCAAATTTATACAAGGAGCACTTCCCCAAATATTTAATGAAATAACAGAAAAATATAACACCATCGTATTGCTAGACGTTATAGAACATATTGAAGACGACCTTAAAACCCTTAAATCAACCGCATCACTATTAAAAGAAAACGGCTTTCTTATAATGACCATGCCAGCTTTTCCATTTCTTTGGAGTAATCACGATGTGGTCCACCACCATCACAGAAGGTATACCAAAAAAGCTTTGTTTACACTTTGTCAAGATTCTGGGTATTCAATAAAATATCACAGTTATTTTAATTTTTTATTATTTCCAATAATATTGTCAATTCGGTTTTTCAAGAAAATATTTAACCTGAAAAGCTCGGATGACAAACCAACATCAAATATAATAAATAAAGTTTTGATTAAAATTTTTGGATTTGAATCACTGCTGATACCTCATTTAAGATTACCCTTTGGTCTTTCTCATATAATTATTTTAAAAAAAATGACCGATAAATAATCCATATACGTTAAACTTAAATAATACGATTTTAAACAGGAACAAATTTATGAAAAAATTAATTTTAACAAGTTTAGTTGGAATGGCATTATCAACTGGGGCCTTGGCTGGTGGAGCATGTACAACAACTGTAGCTGATGTTACCAATGCTTGGTCAGGCTTAAGAATTGACGACCCTAGCCAGGTATCAATTGGCTCACCTGGTTTTGAAGGAACTGATTGTAAAATACTGATGAATGCTTCAGCTGGCGGAACCAGTAACGATACAGATATTGCTCGTTTAAAAGACGTAAGCCCATCATGTGAAACTTCATTTCGAGCTCGCTTCTTGGTGGATTTCGACGAGTTAGGTGTATTGGATGACAATCAAAGAAATAAACTTTATACAGCTCAATGTGTTCCTGCTCAAAATGGAGGAACTTGTACTGGTACTGGTGTAATTCAATTTAAAGTCCGCGGAAATAGCGGTGTAAACGACATCAATGGTTTTGTATCAGATGTTAATCAGCCAGATTTAAGAAGTAGGTTTACTTTACCCATACAAGCAGGTGTTAATACTTATGAAGTTCAATGGATTCAAGCCTCAGCACCTGGTGCTTCTGATGGTGAATTCAGAGCTTGGGCAAACAACACCACTTTAGGCTCACCTGATGTATCAATCACAAACTTAAACAACAATGGTTACTGTATTGACCAAGTTAACTTGGGTATGTTCAAACCAACAAGAGCATGGGCTAATAACAAAACTGGTCTAAATATTGCTATTGATGAATATGAGTCAAGAAGACAAACTCCAATCGGTTTAAATTAATCAGATAGATTAATTACAACAATTGAATTAAAGCCCTGTCAGATAGATAGGGCTTTTTTTATTACACCATGAATCAAAAAACTCATATCATTTGTCATATCCCTAAAACTGCGGGCACAACATTACGCCGGCATCTAAAACATTTATTAGAAGACCAAAAGTCTTTAATTCACTTGGCTAGGCGGGGCAATATTGTTTGCAAAAAAAACTCAATCACCCAGTTTTTAAAACGCACACAATTAGAAAAAAACTTAGCCCAAGTTATCATAGGACATGATGTAAATTATGAAACAAAATTGCACGTATCAAATAATAAAGTAATTGAATCAGTTACTGTCAGAGATCCTATTGATTGGGAAATTTCACGTTACAACCAACATGTTAATAGAATGGTTATGCGTAAAAATAAACCCATATCTTATGAATTTTGGTTAAGCAAAGTGAATAAATGGCACAGCCAATTTGACTGGTTACTGTCAAATTATTATTGTTTAAAGCAATCAATATCAAATATGAACAACTCCTTAAAATTTGAGTTGTTATTATCTTGTTTTCAAAATTTTGATAACATTGTTTTATTAAATCGATTTGAAGGTTTCATTCAACATTTGTTAACTGATTTAAATTTAAACTGTGATTTAAGCCAGTTAAAAAACCAAAATGTGGTAGGTATTGATAAATTAAACTACTTTGAAAAAACTGCACTCAATATGGAACTTATAGAAAAACAAACAGAATTTGATTATACCTGTTACAAATACATTCAATCCAACTACTCAAAATCTCCATTTAAATAACTTTATTTCTTGTTCTTTAGCCAATTACCTAAAAACTCACTTTGTTTAATAGCCCCTAAATTTGCTAAATGGGTTCTGTTTTGAGCCTCAACAACCTCCCCCTCTTTAACAAAAGTATTAGCATCCAAAACATCATAACCTGGAAATACTCGATGATAAATCGACAAAAGTTTTTGTCTGATGCGCTCATCTGTAGTTAATGGAACCCAAAAGATAGGTTTTATATTTAATTCTTGAAATGAATTTTTCATCCATACAATTTTAGAAGTATCTACCTTTACTAATTTTGGCGGTTGAGATTTCACAATCTTGTTCGGTAGTGTTTTATGGATAAAAATTGAGCCATCTTTAACACTATATCGTGCGCCCCTTAAACTGTCTTTAGTATCAACTTTATTTTGCTTATACGCTCTTTTAGAAACATATTTTTCTATCAGAAAGTGATAAAATCTAATCGCGGCTGAATCAAAATAAATTAAAGAAAAAATATCTTTAATTGATTTTTCAATGAATTTTTTATGTCTGTTGTCAGATGCAGTACAAAACACACATGTTTTCGGACTTAAATAAAGGTCCGCATGCTTGATCAGAAACTCCAATTCGCTATGATCTTGTCTTTCATCAGCCGACACCAGTAAAAATTTAGGGTCAAATACCATAATTACAATTGAATCTTTCGTCATATATTTATGCTTAAATAGTGCAACGAAATTTAATAAATCTAAATTGAGTTTCATAGCAGGAAATGCGAAAAACCCAACATTTTTCGATGATACCTGATTAACAACACCTGGTGATAAACCCATCAAAACCGAACTGTCGCCAACTATTAATGCTTCAAATGGATAACTTGTATTTTGAAATATAGGAATATCATCAATATCATAATTACTTGTTTTTTCAATGCGCTTATAAAAATCTAAATTTAAACCTTTTATTTTTTCTTGCCTGATGACCTCATTGAGAAGTGGGTTAATAACCACAATTTCTGATTGACTGTATGGTTCAACCAATTTTAATTTTGAAACCACCATAAATAAGATGACTGATGTAATTAGAGCTATAATAAAAAACCGTTCTTTCATTAAAATTCAAAATATAAAAATGGTAAGGATGTTCCGCTGAAGAACAATGCAATTGTAAATAGTGACCAAACATACAGCAATGTAGCTTTTTTGCCTCGTAATTCAAACACCACAACTTCATTTTCATTATTGACAGTGTAGTATTTAAACCAATGATCTAGCCACAATACAAACATAAAAAATACAACTGGTATAGTATAATACAATGTATTCAATTCGAAATTGAACCACAAGGAAGGCGTTAAAATAATAGTTAGAATTTGTACCGCTGAATCTATATCTAACAAGAAAAAACTCCATGCCAAATTCACCAATATGAAGGTAACTAACCAAGATAAGAAAGATAACTTAAATTGATAAAAATGGGCTGTTAATTTTTGTACTATGATAAGCACACCGTGTACTGCACCCCAGACAAGAAATCCATTTGATGCTCCATGCCAAAGACCTGAAACAATGAAGACCAAAAGAACATTTAAAACCCAGCGGCTCGTACCTTTTTTATTTCCACCCAATGGAATATAAATATAATCTCTAAACCATGTAGATAAACTGATATGCCACCTATGCCAAAATTCTCCAATTGATTTTGCAGAATAAGGATAGTTAAAATTTGCGGGGATTTGATACCCTATCAAAATTGAAAAACCTATTGCCATCTCAGAATATCCGCTAAAATCTGCGTATATTTGCCCCCCAAACCCTAAAATAGTAAGCAGCGCAGTAATACTGTCCATATCAGCAATTCCCTGCGCTAAATTATGGTTAACATAAGCCCCTAAATTATCTGCAATAAAAACTTTTTTAGCAAAGCCCCCGGCAATAAACAGTAACCCTTTAATATATGACTCTTTAAATTTCAAACGGTTTTTATGATTAGTCATAAAGTTTGAACGCAAAATTGGTCCCGCTGCCAAATGTGGCCAATAAGAAATTAAGGTAACAACTTCTTTTAACCCCATTCTCTTGGTTTCCTTTTTATTAAACACATCAAACAAAAGTGCCATGCCAGTAAAAATATAAAAGGAAATCCCTAACGGTAAAAACCAATGACTTGCATCAAACACTTCAAAACCAAAGCTGTGCTGTATGAATACCGTGTATTTAAACCCTAACAAAGGTAATAACAAAAGAACAATACTAAACCATAATATTTTATAGGATCTGTTTTCGGTGTTTTGAAAATAGTAAACAGAAAGATAGCAAACTATAATTACATATATCAAAACCAATAATGAACTAGGCGACCACAATGCATATATAAACAACGAAGTCACAGCAATATAACCTAAATGAAATCGAGAAAACCGATAACAAACCAGTACATACCCTACAAAAAATAATCCAATGATTATTAAAAATGTAAACGATGTGAAATCCATATTTCAAGCATCCTCAGTTAAATATTAAATCATGTCTAATGTAACCTGATAATAAAATTACGACAAACCAGCTTTTATTGGCAGAACCCAGGAAAATACAATACTTTTTGCATGATTAAACTGGTGTTTCTATGCTTTTTAATCAAGTATATACAATTACCTGATTATACCCACAGTTAAAACAAAGTCAGACCTATCAAACATTGATTGACCAGGCTTTTGCTTCTATTCAACATTTAAATTCACCAACAATCTCAGGTTTAATTGGTAACCGGCTATCTAACCAAGCATAAACCTCTGACTGTTTTTCTCTCTCAGAGCAAACGTGCGATAAGAAACCTGCGTGCTGAAACCACTTATGATAATGAACATGGATTAATTCCTCGATATCAACATGATGCTCTCCTTGATCTATTTTAGGCTTGAATGGTATCGGGTAATTATATTTACGACTAAGTTCCTTTGTATTAAACTGATTCCTCGAGGTAGTTACTGCAAGTGCAACCTGATCCAAACATCTGAAATTTGTGTTGTCCCTAGATTTATATCCAAAAGGCCTTAATTTAGATTGCACCAGTGTTTCAAAATCCTGTAGCCACTGCTCATAAAAACCAACTACCTTATGTGACCAAATAAATCCTGCATTGTAATAACTTCTAATTTTTTCATTATTAACTGTTGTAATTACGCTGACATCTGACATTGGCAAGTCAAAAAGTTGGTAGACTTCCTTCCAGAATGGATCATTTGCATCACCGACACCCAAAGTCCCAGGGCCTTTATTGTCTACCGGCCTAACATACACAAAACCTTCAGATTTGATACAATCTTCAGATATATCATTTATAAAAACTGTATCAGTATCAACAAACAGGATTGAATGCCTTGACTCAATTTGACGCTCAACATAGGCACATGCCAAGACTTTATTAGCAATTGGATAATCCTGATACTTTTGATTAATAGGCTCAGTCAAATGCACCACATGGTTGCGTTTAAAAAATGTAATTGTTTCTTGAGACGGCTGACTATTTGCTCTAGGTGAAAAGGCAATCAATTGATAGTGTTTTGCATTAGGAAGCCTCATGATAGACTCAACAAGCAACCTGGCTTGTGTTTCCAATAATCCGCTCTCAACACAAAACACAATAGAAATGATTGTTTTCTTTACCATTTTAGCTAATGCTTCTCAAAGCATTAAATTATATAATCTTGCCAGCTGTTTTACTTGATTAGAATGACAATAAATTTAAATAAAAATGAAATAAATAACATCACTGCAAAAGTGTTAGCAGCACAAACCAGACAGATTCAACAATTTGTTCTATTTATCGGTCATGCTCACAGTGGACATAGCATTATTGGAGCCATACTTGACGCACACCCTTCAGTAGCCATCGCAAATGAAGTCAACATAGTTAATTTAATTAAAAACCATAAACTCAATAAAGTCGAAATTGAATCAATTCTACTTCATTATTCATTCTGTAAAAAATCAACTAAAGATTGGCATAATTCTGAATATAAACATGGTATCAACAATAGCCACCAAGGAAAAACACATACGCCTTTAGTAATTGGTGATAAAAAAGCCGGCGGTACTGCCCGAATACTACATAAAGACTTTTGGATTATGCATCATTTGCAAAACTTATATGAGGATCAGTTGAAAGTTATCTATATTAAAAGAAACCCAATTGATATCGTTGCCGCTTACTCACATTATATGCAACAAGCTCCCTGCCAATTTCATGTCGATCGATATTTAGAAAATCTGGCTGTGGTTAATCAATCAAAACAATTATTACCACCCAGTTCATTTATAGAGATCGAACAGTCTACTTTTATCAACAGCCCTCATACGGAAATCAAAAAGCTGTTTAATTTTATTAGTATAAATCCCCAACCCAATGACATCAACTCTTGGGTTGCACATGTCAAAAGTGACATAAAAGGGAAGTCTGACACCATCAACATTCCAGATGAATTAAAAAACCAATTGATACTATGAGTACCAGTCTATATGATTACAATTGATAGCCTAATTCATTCATTGCAAGTTCACAAATTTGGTTAATTTGATCAATCTGCTGAACTGAGAGCTCTGCCTGCCATTTATTCAATGAATCCTGGTCTATTTGTCGTTCTCTGACCGTATTTCCCGGAGCCTTACCGCTAAGCAACAAATGATGTTCTTGCATAGAATCTTCATAATTTAAACCGCAATATTCAACCAGTTTTAAACAATTATCTCTAGTCTGGCTAACTACATCTTCATACCTAATAACCAAAGGATTCATTTTATTCGCCTGAAATTTTTTATAAAGCTGGGTTTTATGATTCCAAATCAAAGCAGCTTTGATATGCTCAGGAGTTTTGTCGTCTACCAATATTTCCAACATCTCTTGGTGCTGTTTTTGAAAATATGGGTGCTTTAAAAACCAGTTGATTTGTTTCTCAATCATATTTGACTTTTTTCTTCTTAACATTGTAGCTACAACACTACGAGCATCTCTAACAGGATAGACGATAAGCTTCTGGCTGTTTGATAACCCAGATAATCGACTGTACTCAAATGATAAATTAGGTGCTTTAATTACCAGATAAAATTCATTTAACTGACTGATACTACTTACATCACTCCTGGAATCTTTATATTTTTTAGCGGCCTGTGGTAATTTACTTTCAGGAAACCTTGTTTTATAACCACTTAACAACCATTGACAAACTGGATGAAAAGCATCATCAGACTCGTCAATTAAAAAAGACTTAGAATGAACACCAAGAATTTGCCCTACCAGGGTCGTGCCGCTTCGTTGCATTCCAGCCACTGTTATTATTTTTATTCCATTCACATTTTTTACCATTACCACCGACCTTTTTTTTGATAACCTAAAACCTCAGCCGTGTTCTTGCAAAGAGTCCAAATTCGTTCCACTTCTTCAGTATCACTGTTTTCTAATTCGGCTCGATTTCTATCGATTAAAATATTGGGCAGTTCTGGGTTATTGACATCTCTACCCAAAAACTGTTGAATTCTGAAGTAAACTTCAGCAGGCTTGTCGATTAATTCCTCAAACTTAATCACCAAATAATTACTTTGATTAAGATTGTTCTCTGCAAACTTATTAATAACATCTAACTGAAACTTCCAACTAATGGCATTATTTAACTCATCACTATTACATTCAATATCTTGTTCTGACAACCCTATATGCTGATAAGCTTGTGGTAACACCCATTGCCCAACTGGATTATCCATTCTTGATGTTATGTGCGTTCTGCGCAAACTGGAACTTACTGGATGACGAATCAAATGAATTAATTTAGCCTGCGGAAATGCGTCAAACAGTTCAGGTAACATAAACAACATTTCGGGTAACTTAAACCCCCAATCTAAATTATTTATATTGTCTGGATTTTTATAAAGGATTTGCTTTGCCTGACTGATTAGTTGAGACTTTTGACTGGCATTAAACGTCTGATTATTTAAACTAATACCATCAAATAGAAATTTTCGATTTAACTTGACCCATTCCAACGAATCCCCTTGTCTATTTAACCTATTACCCAAAAATATCTGTGCATGCTGAATTAATCTCGACAATAAGCGAGTTCCACTACCGCCCCTACCAGTGATAACAACCGGTGCATAAATGTTTAACTCTGTTAATTTCATTATTTACATTTAACTCAATTCACATCAAGATTATTAAAGAAATCTATTATAAAACTTGTCATCTGAATCAATCCAACTTAACACCTTTTTATTTAATGCATTGTTGGTCTTGATGATCTTATTGTAAGGAGAGAAAAAAAATTTGCTCAAGCTGCTTGGGAAAAATCTTTTTGCTATTTCGAAACGTCTTTTTCTTGCCTCAAAGTTGGGTGAAATATATTTATCTATCCTTGACGCAGGCCTTCTAAAACCTGTCCCGTGGTGATATACCATATCAGCGTATATTCCAAACATAAGTGGATGTAGATCTATTCGATTACTTCTGTTTAATGGCAACCATTTTTCATTATTCTGAATAAGCAAGTCAAGCAAGGTTCCTCCGACATCATTAACATGACGACCTTCAGAGTTGATCCATTTATAATCTCCTTTACGCCAATCACCTTTAATTTTTTTCCAAAACCCAACTGTTGTTAAGCAAAAACAAGGATGTGGCTGTATGTCTCCTAAATTCTCAAACCTCTGTACTGCAATTAATGGGTACGTATTAATCTTATTTTCCGCGAAAGCTACTACATCAGCCACTGGAAATGCGTCTCCGTCTATAAAAACAACCCAATCTTCATTACTCGCTTCATTCATTATGGCATTGGCCATTAAATTAAGCTTTGTACCATGATCTACAATATCATCTGTATTAACCCAATCAAACTTTATTTCATGTTCTTGGCCCACTCCATTCAAACATGCATAGGTTCTAATATCACCCCGAATATATTGGCTTATATATTTCAACTGAATATCAATCCAATAATCGGACTGCCAGTGTACAGTTGCTATATGAATTTTCATGTATTATTTGATAGAAGAAGTTTGAATTAAAGTCCTGGGCCTACTCAGCAGGTTTGCTGTGCTAACTGTTCGTAACAAATTATAGCAGAAACATCGGCTCCATCCCATTTGTTCATTCATTACTCTTTTAAATTATATCACTATTTCTAAACTTCATCGATTGGATTCTGCACCCTCATGTGTATAAAAGTTTATGATAAAATAGCCCAATTCAAACTAAACAAAAGATACGACTTTGCAACAACCCGAAAAAACAGTTCAATTAAACATTGGAGCAGGTCGTACCTATATTCCTGGCTTTATAAATATTGACATATCTGACCATGCTGACATCAGTTTAAACTTCAGTAATGATCGCTTGCCATTTGATGACAGTTCAGTCGACTTGGTATTTTCTCACCATACCTTAGAGCATATACCCAATTACCTTTTTGCATTGTCTGAAATTTATAGGGTACTTAAACACAATGGCATTTTCTTAGTTGGGGTACCATACTTAACATTGACACAATATAATTTGGTAAACCCATACCATCTTCATCACTTCAATGAATATTCTTTTGATTTCTTTGATCCTAAAAAACTAAAAGGCAGTGCAATGGAAAAAAACAATATATATTTCCATAAGGTTACTCACCGTTTTCACTACATGGGCCGTTTTGGAAAATTACCAAATTTTTTAAAAAACTGGTGCCGACGGCATTTATTTAATGTTGTTAAGAAAATAGATTTTGCCTTAGTTGCAGTCAAAACACCTAACTCAGAACAGTCATTTCCAGAGCCTGCTGAAGCCAACAGCTTATTTGATCAGTTATTGAAGTCTCGAAAACGTTACAAAAATAATCAATGACAACAGAACTCCAACTGGTGTTTGTCGTAGGTATGCAAAAGTCAGGCACTTCCTTACTAAACAGAATGTTGATGCAACAAGACTTTATCACCAATCCTTTTTTACCAGAAGGTGCTAAATTTTGGGGTGACAGACCACCATTTGCTCCAATAGAAAAGCCATGTGGTGAATTGTTTCAAATCCATTCAGGCACTCATGGTCACCACCTTGACGTTATTGACTTCCGGAAAGAAGATCAAGCTTTATTAAAACAAAGAATTATTGATGCTGAAGTATCCACGCCGATTCTGATGAATAAAAACCCATATAACTCTGTAAGGGTTTCATGGCTAAAATCTATGTTTCCATCAGCCATAATTCTTGCCGTTTTTAGACAACCTAAACCCAATATATTCTCGTTATTGAAAAAGTATCAAGCACATCAAGGCCAAGGTGTTGCTCCAGAATCTGGATGGTGGGGAATTAAACCATTAAATTGGCAAGCCATGAGAAACAACGATAAAACTCGCCAAAGTATCATGCAATGGAATGCGGTTAATACATCTCTTCTAAACACACAAAATAAAATAGACTGTTTTATCGACTATGAGTCCATTTGCCACTCACCCAACAAAATTATCGACTACATTAAGACTTTATGCAATATTACCTCTGAATCACAGCATCTACCAAAATGTAAAAACTTCAATCGAGAATATTTAATTGGAAGTAGATTGTTATCCAAAAACAAAGAGCTTAGAACTCAAACGAATATTAATTTAGAAAAGTTAAAAGAAGAAATCGAAATTGCACCTCTGACATCACAACAGTGTCAGTTGATTGATTCCGAGACTGACTACGTTTGGCAACAACTACTTTCGATACAGACAACATTCTAACATCAAAGAATTAGAATGGCAGTATCTCAAAAACTTCAGTTGCACGATCACTCAAATTAATGTTTTTAGTGGCTTGATTGCTTTTAAAACATACGTTGATACTACAAATACCACCCAATGAACCTTGGTCAGACTTATTACTAATTCGTACACCCGTAGAATGCGAAACTAAACGACCTTGAGAAGTGCCACAAATTAACAATTCATCATCTGTATGCAACCCCCTGGTATACCCTGGTAAATTTGCTTGATATACACCCTGCTGATTGATAACCTGTTGATTACTGGAGTTACAACAATACAACTGATTAGCATAACTAAAAGAAGAATGTGGATGCCAAATATTTTCAATCATTTTCTTTTCATCAGAAACCCTGAAAATGTATCCTGATTGAGCACTGGACCACAATTCATTGCTTTTTTCACCAAATGCAGAAGCATACAATTCGTTATCGTGGATACAAATGCTGTTCAAGTGTATGGTGTCTTTTAAGGTTTGCTTACTCCACACCTCAAATTGTTGGTTTGAATCATCAACTTTGACAATTCGATCTTGATTGGTGACGGAAAGATAAATAAACCCCTTGTGACTTAAAATTGAATGGACCCCTTTAAGTCCAATTAACTCAGAATGATGACTATAGTTTAAATTTTTATCAAAAAACAACAAGGTTGACGGCATTCTTTGTAACAAAAAAACCAAATACTGACGGTGAAAACACATCCCTGTAACACCATTTCCCTTTAAAGATTCAGGAATGTTCAGTTGTATGTCAGATAATTTTACCTCTTGTGTTTCTAAGTCTATTTCTAGCTTTGCAATTAAATTGCGATTAGAAGCAATGTTCGCTTTGTTATTACAAAATGAAATTAAGTATTTTTTATTCATTCAATCCACCTTTGCGACAAATACATTTCTTAATAAATTGATATCATCACCTTTAACAATTTTATTTATAAACTTATTACTTTTAATAACAACTTTTCTATAGTTTGACTTTTTATCAACAGGCGTTAACCCTTGTCGTTTGAGGGGCTTTAGATTGCCATCAATCAGATCATTCTGTAAATCTATAAAAGTAAAATTATATTCAGGGTACTTTGTAATATGTTGAACCAAAACTAAATGTTTTTCTATTTTTCTGTTACTTGGATAAATGAATACTGTTACATTTTTTGACTTAGAACTCACCTTTTTAAACAGAGTTTCATTCATTTGATTATTTGTAGAAGTTAATATTAAATGAACCCGTTTTTTGTTACTATCCTTATCAAGTTTATACACTTCTTTGATCAGTGATTCGCAGTTCAACTGGTCAAAAATCAACAAGATCACTTTGCTTTTTATAATTTTTAACATGGCTCAACCTATTTTTAACATCATCTTCATACCTGGAACCGTTAACTACCAAACACCTGCTTTGGTTTCATTGCTTATAAATACAAGTTATTCCTTCAGGCTTGTGGGAAATGCGCTCGACAACAATGAAGCTAATTTATTAAAAAACATCGCTCATTGTTCAAATCGACTGGCTTTTCAAAACTTTGAAAGCGATTCAATTATACCCCATGGAACGTTGTTAGATATATTGTTCAACTCAGAAACCCATAAATTGTTTTGCTTTTGCGACTCTGATTTATTTCTTTTTAAACCCATTATAAAATCTCCAAATCAATTACTAAATGGTTCTGATATTTTTTCTTCAGGTGGCAGAATTGAGAATGACAATCAAGCTCAATATGCCGGATTCAGAGGGGGCGCAACAACAATTTCTCCTGATGGAAACATCCCGCTGGCAATGTCCTTTTTTGCAGTTTATAAGCGCGACAGCTTAAGAACAATCATGCAAAAATATAAAGTAGGATTCGAGCAATATCGAAGCCAATTACAAATACCCGCTGCTGTTTTAAAATATATCAATAGCCAGCAGTTAAGCTTTGAGATGTTTGATACCGGAAAACTCCTTAGTGTTTTATATCACAAAGAAGGATTACAAAATAAATATGCATCTTTCAAAAACATGGTACATTTGGGAGGAATGAGCGGAAGGTATTTACAACACTTAGATTTACAGAAGGTTCAGGTTGTATCAGATGACTGTTTAAAACAGGATAATCTTGAAAACCAGCATAATTTTCATATTAGAAGTGATTATGAAGTTGCTTTAAAAAGACTGTATGGAAAATATTTTTACCTCTATCTTAATTACTTGATAGGCAAAAGCCAAAACCCAGTATTAAAAGTTGATTCTAATCAAATTAATTTTACAATCAACGAACTTAAAACACAAATTGAGTTGATTTTTGAAACCGCGAAAAATAATTCAGACCTACGAAAAATATTACAACTAATAAAAGAAGAAATTGATGAATAATATCGTTGTTTATACGGCCATTACCAAAGGTTATGACCAACTTAAAGAACCCAAAATATCCACAGGCCTAGACTTTGTATGCTTTACTGAAGATGACGTTGAATCAGATACTTGGAAAAGTCACCCCATAGATTTAACACATATAAAAGACCCAACCAGAAAAGCCAGATATTTAAAACTTCATCCACATTTACTTTTTCCTGACCACAAGTGGAGTATATGGGTTGATGGAAGTCTATCAATCAATGGTGACTTGACCGCTCTTCAACGAGAAGTATCAGAATCTGCAAAACTAGGTGTTTATGCTCATGCCAAAAGGAACTGTATTTATCAAGCAGCTGCTAACTGTATAGATAAAAGCAAAGACAATCCAGATCTAATTTCTAAACAAGTCCAACATTACGAGTCATTAAAATACCCGCCACATAACGGATTAGTTTCAAGTGGCGTGCTAGTGAGGTCTCACCATGACCCTCAAGTCATAAAATTAATGAATGATTGGTGGAAGGAAATTGTTAACTTCAGCAGGCGTGATCAACTTAGTTTTAACTACATCTGCTGGCAAAATCATTTTAACTACTATCCCATTCCTCAAAGAATTGGAGATGGCCGTTTTTTTCGAAGAAACCCTCACAATATTTAAGCCTGATATTTAATATGAACACAAGAAGTTCTGCAATTTACTTATTCTTTATACTGATTTTCACAAATGTGAATTCTCAGGTCCAAAATAACACAAGTAGTCATTTACCGGAGAAACCGAATATCATTTTTATAATGATGGACGACTTTGATATATTAGACATGACAAAATATAAAGAGTTGTTTAATCAAAGCTACCAACCTGATTACGAAATAAACACACCAAACCTAGATTCTTTTTTTAATCAGGCTTTGAAGTTTACAAATTACCACACCAATGGTGCTAACTGCTCACCCACGCGAGGATCATTGTTAACTGGATTATATCCTTCCGACCTTGGTTTTTATCGCGCTGTATCAAAAAACAGCGAAAGAGGAATTCCTGAAAACTACAAATTAATTTCTGAACTACTGAATTCTAATGGATACACCACTGCTACGGTGGGAAAGTGGAATGTAGGATATAAAGGCGATTCTTTAATCAAACCCAATATTTTCAAAGCATATGAAAGAGGCTTTAACTATTCATTTTGCTCAGTTGGTTGCTATATAGACCCCAATTTAATCGATAAAAAAAACAAGTTATTAAGTAAACAGAACTCATGGGTAGGGTACGGAGGAAGTTATTCAAGATTTCAACTTGAACACACCAACAAGCAGCAGTCAAACTTACTCTACAGCACCATTGGAAACCCAAATAGTGCTACAAACAACTTAGATGAAAACCAATACATCACCAAAATAAATACCGACAAAGCCATTGCATTTATTGAGAAACAAAAAGCATCCAAAAGCTCAAAACCATATTTTTTAAATTTGTGGTACTGGCTCCCTCATGGTCCAGTTCACGTTCCACTTGGTATCACAGAAAACAACCAACTAAAACCTAATTATAGTAAATATCACCTTAGATCCAACTTTCCTGTTGCTTTAGGAACTGACTCTAAAAATGAGATTCATCAGGTCAAACTTTCATCTTGTGATGTAAACACAACAACTACGCAAAAAGCTCATAACCTTTCATGCAACACAAGGTTGGGGGAATATGCAGCAATGATAACGCGTCTCGATGCTGCAATTGGAAGGGTTTTAGATGCTGTGAAAAACCAACCCAATACTTTAATCATTATCACCAGTGATAATGGGGGCGCTAATTCTGAACATGTTTTAAGAGATGACTCAAAACCCAACACATCAAGTGACCAATCCATTAATCTGGGGGTAGACCCTACACTTGTTTTTAAGGGTAGCAAAAATGACCTTTATGAACGTGCTCTTAGGGTACCACTGATGATGAGGTGGCTCGGTCAAAACAACCAAGATTTACTCAAAAACAATACTGTTGAAGAACTCGTTCTTAGTAGAGAGTTTTATCCAACCCTTACTTATGCAGCTGGGCTTATGCTTTCTGACTCATATGTTTATGGAAATAATTTTTTTGACTTATTACAACAAAACAAAACCTCAAAATCATACGCCAATAACTCTAGAAAAGAATGGCTGGTTTCTCAAAACAAACCTGTTTTTTATGAGAATAATGCAGGGAATCAACCCAGATTAGTGGCAATTGACGCCACCCAATATCCTTCTTGTCAGCCGCAAAATAAAGATCAAGAAGAAATAAACTATGCGGTACAAAATAACGACTGGAAACTTGTTTATACCACCAGTCAATGGGAAAACACCAAATTCAGTTCCTGTTTACCTGAAAAAACAGAACTATTTAAAGTGCATGCAAACGAAGAAGGACTGTTTGAAAAACAAAACTTTGCAGACAAATTCGAACACGTCATCAATTACTTAAAACTACTACGCCAAAGATGGCAACACTCTATAGGGCAAATACAAATAGATAAGCCCTATACAAAGTCCTTAGTAAACAACACCATTAAACTTCCTAATACTGGTCAAATAAATATTTCAGACGGGCATTTCACCTTCGCTACATTTGTAAAAGGGACGGCTTGTCAATCAAATCAATCAGCTGTCATTGCTGAAAAATCAGGTAGTTGGAAATTATATATTAAGGAAAACCATCTATCTCTTGATGTTAATGTGGCAAAAGCAGGCGACCCCACTAAAAGATCCAGTGTAATGAAATTATCTGCTCAACATACGGCGTTTAATTGTGAAACTGAACAGCATGTTGGCTTTACCGTTTTAGGTGGAAGAACGAGTGGTCCATTAGTTAAATTATATTTGAATGGAAAATTGGTTGATGCAATGGTCACAACCACAACAAAAACTATAATTAAAACAGAACCTAACATATTGAAACCGAGGACAAGACACCATGTCATAGATTTTAAAACTCCTTATATTGTTATCAATCAATCTGATTTGATAATAGGGAACAACGCGCCGACACATTTCATCGAATCTATCTACATGCCCGTTATGTACGTCAACCCTTTATCCAACAATGAAATGAACTTATTATCCAAGAGCCTAAGGTTTGAACGCCATTTTTCTCAATTCAATAAGGTTGAAAAAATTAAACTTAACCAAGATACTCAATACAGCAATCCTCGTTTACACTTCAATAATTTGTCTAATAATGAAAATTTCACTGCTAGCCTAACTAACAAGTCTTCTTGGAAAGACAGTCCTCTTTTTGGCTTTTCAGCAGATATCGAATTGGCTGATGAATATAGTAATAAGCAGGCTGTTATCGCACACCAACAAAATGCCAAATCGTCTTGGGTTTTAAGTGTCAAGCAAAACAAAACTGAAGCTCCCCTGTTAATTTTGACCATACAAACTGAACCATTAGATTCCGTTACAACAAAATGCAATGCCATTACATTATCAGGTGAATTCCAGAAACATATAACAAATAAACAAATGCAAACTGGGTTTATGATTAAAAACAACAATGTAAACTTATTTATTAACAACGTTCCTGTTTCCTATGCCAGTATTAAACCTGACTGTAAACTTGTTTATAACAAAAAAGTCAACCTTGGCAACCTATCGACTAATGCTGTAAATAGGAAAGACTTCCAAAAATTTACTGGTTTTATTGATAATCTGCAAATACTGCCTCATTCATTGTATTCAATCGATGCGCAAAATAGCATGCTTTCAGGAGAAGTTATTTCCTTCAAAGAAAATAATAAAGGTGCCATTATTAAACTTAAAGCTGAAACGAACAACCATTCGACTACCGTCATCAATCCCTTTATTTACACATCAACATTAAATATATTCAATAAGCCAGATCAAGAACCCATTCATATTGCTCAACAATCAGATAATGAAGCAGGCGGATGGAAATTAACTGCCGTCAAAGATACAGAAAATAATTCGAATGGCCTTAATCTCGAACTATCTATCAGTAATATGAAAGCCATGTGTGAGCAAACATTTAATTTCAACCATTTTAAAATTGCACCCTTTGAGGAACATCATTTGGGTATTGTGTTTAATCAGTATCAGCTGGATCTATATCTAGATAGTCAAAAGGTTCAAACTGCGACCATAAACCCTAAATGTATGCCTCAACATTTTAATGGAGACATTAATTTAAGTACTGCTAATAGTAACAATAGTTTTACCGGCTATATGTATGTGCCAAAAATTTGGCACAATGAAACGTCAGAAGCGATGATTAAATGGTCGGCTGTTTATTTAGATAAGTTTATGTATCACTAAATTGATAATTAGGCGTATTGTGGGTAATATTTTTTTAATTCTTGGCCGTATTGTAACAATGCGTCTTTATAAATTTGCTCTGTTTCATTAGCATAGCGACTTTTTGTGTTTTTGGATTTTAATTTCGAGAGATGAATTTCTGCTTCTGGAAAAAATTTTTTGATTTCAACTAGTGGATTACTGATAAGGTTTTCATAATATAACACATCATCACTTTCAAATATTTCGTATTGCTTGAAATACCAATCTAACAACAACACTTGACGTTTTAACAAGGGTTTTTGCTGAGCGATTAACTTTAAATCATTAGAAAATTTTTCAACCACAGCCACCCTGCCTTTGCTTGATGCTATTGGCACCGAATTCCAAGACATCAACACATATAAGGGATCTCGTATAACAGGTACAATTTGCCACATACCAGCCTTAATTAAACTTGGCAAAACTGCTGTAAATACAGCATTTGCTTTAATCACAAAATGATTGTTTGCCTTACTCGAATCGAAAGTAACCCACTCGGTATTACGAGTTTTTTTTATGCCCCCTACTTCCCGTTTAAAATAATTGTCTGGCGGTGTATTTTTGTTTTTTTGATAGACCATTTCTATCGAGTGGCTCTCTAAAATATCCCGTCTTAATTCAGAAATTTTATGCCTCAACAACTGACTTAACTGGTCTCCATTGTCAGCATTGTTTCTGATTAATTTTATCCAAGGTGGCTCAGAAAAACACATCATATTTTCATCTGAGTTAAGCAGAGAAAGAATAAGTGATGTCCCACTTCTTGGGATACCTGTTACTACATAATCACTCATTTAAATAGGGTACAATTTTTTAAAATAAATTCATCATCAGTTATATTTAACAAATCTGATCTATTTCTCTCCAAATAAGTATAATCCCACCGATCTATTTCAGCAGTCGTACAATCAAGTTTAGAAGGATTATATGTGTTGTTAAACAGATCTCTTTTGGACACAATTCCTAAACCACTGTCGTGATTTAAAACAAAAACTGTATGATCAGGAAATTCGATTTTGAGCCTTGGTATTAGTTTCCATACATCACCACTCCACATACCATCAAACCCAGGAGGATTAATTTGTTTTACTTCATCTAGTGACTGCGCAGGGAAAGCTGCTGATGATGACATGGGGCTACAATCATGTATCACCATAACACCATTTTTACTCAAATACGGTAGTGTATTTACAACATCCTTAAAAGTTTGTTCGTAAGTATGCAAGCCATCAATAAAACACAAGTCTAAGCTATTTTTTTTCAATACTGAAGCCGCATATTTTGTAAAGAACTCGTCACTAGTACATTCAAAATATTTTGCAAATGCGTTGAATGGATATTTGAAGAATTGACTTCTTTTATATTCTTTTTTTATTCTAAAAAATGGGTCTACTGCAAACTTTGATCTCACTTTAATCGGAAGAAATGTTTTGCCACCTTTCACACCAATTTCTAGGTATGTTTTTGCTTTGAATTTTTTTGCTAAATAAGGAAGTAAATGTCTTCTATGTCTTAAATGTGCGTTTTGCATAATTTATTTATTGAAAATAGAATTTATTTTACATGAATTACAATTCGAAAAGAATTAATTTAGACTCTGATAGAACTGCGTAAATGTTTATTACGTATGATAGAATTGAAAGAAACCCTTCTATATAAATCAACTTTCTACTAAATGATACACATTTTAACTATCCACTGGAATAATGACTTATGGATCGATATCCAACTTAAGTACCTTAAACAATATATAAAACAACCGTTTAAAGTGTATTCATTTTTAAATAACATCAAAAACCCAGCTAAGCATCAAAATAAATTCTTTTATTCATCTACCGAAAACATAAAATCCCATGCCATTAAACTAAATTTGTTGGCTGATATGGCTTGTTTGGCAGCAAAAAATGAGGAGGATCTCCTTATTTTTATTGATGGGGATGCCTTCCCAATTGCAGATCTAAGTCAACTAATAAAAAGTGTCCCACTACAATATAACTTAGCCGCAGTCCAAAGACTTGATAACGATGGTGACATTCAACCTCACCCTTGCTTTTGTATAACATCCGTTAAATTTTGGAAACACATTCAGGGCGACTGGAAACCAGGAAACGTGAAATGGACAAATGCTTTAGGCGAAGAAATCGCCGATGTTGGAGGTAAGTTGATGCACCAATTAAATAAAAACAAACAGAACTGGTATAAAATGAACAGAACCAACAAACACAACTTACACCCTGTTATGTTTGGCGTGTATGATCATTTAATTTATCATCATGGTGCAGGCTTCCGAAGCCCTGGTATTAGAATTGATAAAAAGCGAATTAAGTTTTATAAATTTAAATCTATATTATTTGGTCTTTTTAAGAAAATATTACCATTCAAGTTGGCTAAAAAACTGTTTTTTCCCCTGAATAGCACTATAAAAACCAATCAAAGCAACAGTGAAATTATTTACCAAAACATTGTAGAAGATTTTAATTTTTATGAAAAGTTAAAATAAATCAAACCCATTACTGTAAATGACATCTCGATACATCAACTTACTCACACTACTAAATGTATGTGATACACCAATAAAACTCATATTGACTTTATTAAAATCTTGAATTAACCAATTGTAACCATAAGAACTTGGTGCATTTGTTTCAATAAATTCACCTGCACCTTGGTTTTCATAAAACTTAATCTGTCGAGCTTCGGGAGAAGAAGTCACCAAATCATTTACTCCGTCTTGATTCCAATCGATACAAATTAAAGTAATTACCGATCTAGCAGTATCAGAAATCAGGTGTTTCTTAAAGCTAAAATCCTCTAATTGCTCGCTCCACCAAACAGCGTTCATATTACTTGATAAATAAACCAAATCCAAATCCTGATCCTGGTCTAAATCGCAAATTTGAATACTGGTTGAATGGATAATATTTTTTTCAATGATTAGCTTCTCAAATGTTTCTCCACCCATATTAACTAATAAGATTATCTGGTTCCCAAAAAAACTTGTTACAGCAATATCTTGATCGCCATCAGCATCAATGTCTGCAGAATCTAAAGCCAAAGGCCCGTCTATTGTGGTCGAAATAGCTATCGATTCAAACCCTTGGCTTTCACTACCCTTGTACATAAAAACGGCATCGGCTTGAGTCGCCGTACCGACTACTTCTAGCCACTTATTTTCGCTGATATCAACGAAAACAGATCGTGCAGCATTCAATGCCTGATTATTAATAATTTGCTGCGAGAACAAACCTTCGCCTAAATTAATAAAAACCCAAAAAGTATTGTCCCACGCGCCACCTACTACAATATCTAAATCGCCATCAGCATCAATATCATCTACTGATATACTTTGAGGCCCATCTATATAATCACTTAATAAATGATTGTCATATGATTGATCAAACAATTGTTCAGCCCAATAAACTTTGCCATCATTAAAAGATGCATAAACATAATCTGTATCATAATCACCATCCAGATCACCCTGACTTATCACTAAAGCACCATCAGGAAAATCCTCCCAGACTACGAATTCTTGGTTGGCTTGATGGGTTTGATACAATAAATTTCTGCTTTCAAAATAGGCCTGTGTCAATATTTGTATAGGTCCGTTGGTTTCAAATACAGCCGCATTAACTGAAACATATCCATCTCTTGTGTTGGCAATCAGTTGTTTATTCGAACCGTTCAATTCTTGGGTATAAATGTTTCCAATTTGGCTCGCAATACTGATCAGTTCATCATGATTATCATTATCAATATCAGCACAATGAAGTGCATTGACGCCTGGTAAATCAATATCGACAACCTGCTCTAAAAAATTACCATCACTTAAGTTTGTGTAAAGAAAAACGGTGTTTGTGGTTGTTGCCGCAACCACAAAATCAATCAAGTCATTCCCATCGGCATCACATGCTGCTATATACCTTGTACCAATCGCTTGGTCTGTGATCGTTTGCTGGGTAAAAACGCCTTCCCCTTGATTTTCAAACATCCTAACCGAATGGTCTTCTGATGAAGCCACTAGAAAATCTGTTTGGAAATCATTATTAAAGTTCTCTACCAATATCTTGCGGGGCCTTTGAATTGATTTTGAAATGACTTCAGTGCCAAACGCTCCAGCATTATTTTGAAGGTGCAAATACACGGTATTCAATTCAAATGAAATACTGACAACATCTTTTAAGCCATCATTATTGAAGTCTCCAATCTGTGCATCTGTAGGTAAAAGAATTTCCTTGGCAATTATCTTTTTGCGGTATCCATATGGTTCAATAGTTGGGTCAGCAATCAGTGCAATAATTTCATGGGTTTCAATTGAAGGCAATACAAAATCTGTGACACCATCATTATTCAAATCGGTTGCCGACACTCGATATATGCCAGGCACGTCTTTTGAAATATACATTTCTTTGAATAAGGGTTCTACAAGATCTTGGCCACTACCTTGATTGATATAAGCACGCAAATGTCCGTCATCAATTGAAGCAGAGACCACATCCATGAAGCCATCTCCATTGATATCAACGGGTATGGTCTCAACAATACCTACTTGTGAAGGGCCGTGGATATTTTCTATAATCCAACCATCAGCAGCCGTTTGTGCAAGCACGGTTCCCAATAGCCAAAACTGTAGACACAACAAAGAATAAAACAATCGATATATCATGTGAATAAAAATAGCACATCTGGGATTATTTATCTGTGAATGTTGACCTTTTTGTCTAAAAATCACATCACTTTATTTAAGTGATGCTAAAAAATCCATAGCGTCTTGACGTTCATGGCTTATTTTCATATCAGGTAGTGAA
>Ga0209344_10001749_pt1:0-22500 | contig 26948 bp, 27 predicted proteins | sample Cruoilmetagenom6_FD_187293 | JGI IMG/M metagenome (GOLD analysis project Ga0209344, IMG submission 187293) | Oil polluted marine microbial communities from Coal Oil Point, Santa Barbara, California, USA - Santa Barbara Oil Seep Sample 6 (SPAdes)... | ecosystem: Environmental > Aquatic >... | reverse complement strand
AGCGAACGCGGACCAGGCCAGTGGCCAGGAAGTAAGAACAGGAATGAGCTGGAAAGCTCAGCCATAGTGGGTGATAGCCCCGTACTGGTAGAAAGCTTCTTGGTCCTCGAGTAAGGCGGAACACGTGAAATTCTGTCTGAACATGGGTAGACCACTATCCAAGCCTAAGTACTCGTGTGCGACCGATAGCGAACAAGTACCGTGAGGGAAAGGTGAAAAGCACCCCGACGAGGGGAGTGAAATAGTTCCTGAAACTGGATGCCTACAAACAGTTGGAGCCCGCAAGGGTGACAGCGTACCTCTTGTATAATGGGTCATCGACTTAGTCTGACTAGCAAGCTTAAGCCGTTAGGTGTAGGCGCAGCGAAAGCGAGTGTGAATAGCGCGTTTAGTTAGTCGGATTAGACCCGAAACCGAGTGATCTAGGTATGAGCAGGCTGAAGGTAAGGTAACACTTACTGGAGGGCCGAACCCACGTCTGTTGAAAAAGACGGGGATGACTTGTGCCTAGGGGTGAAAGGCCAATCAAACTCGGAAATAGCTGGTTCTCCGCGAAATCTATTTAGGTAGAGCGTCAGACGAATACCTTGGGGGGTAGAGCACTGGATGGGCTAGGGGGTCTCACCGACTTACCAAACCTAACCAAACTCCGAATACCCAAGAGTACTATCTGGCAGACACACGGCGGGTGCTAAGGTCCGTCGTGGAAAGGGAAACAGCCCTGACCTACAGCTAAGGTCCCCAAGTCATGGTTAAGTGGGAAAGCATGTGAGATTGCTTAGACAACCAGGAGGTTGGCTTAGAAGCAGCCATCCTTTAAAGATAGCGTAACAGCTCACTGGTCAAGCGATCTTGCGGCGAAAATGTAACGGGGCTCAAACCATGCACCGAAGCTTAGGGTGTGCACTTCATTGTGTACGCGGTAGCGGAGCGTTCCGTAAGCCTGTGAAGGGAGACTCGTGAGAGCTCCTGGAGGTATCGGAAGTGCGAATGATGACATGAGTAGCGACAAAGGGTGTGAGAGACACCCTCGCCGAAAGTCCAAGGGTTCCTGCGCAATGCTAATCAGCGCAGGGTTAGCCGGCCCCTAAGTCGAGGCAGAAATGCGTAGACGATGGGAACCACGTTAATATTCGTGGGCCTGGTGGTAGTGACGGATCTGTAGATTTGTTTCCCCTTATTGGATTGGGGAGGCGATGAGCAGGTTCCAGGAAATAGCTCCACCAACATAGACCGTACCCTAAACCGACACAGGTGGACAGGTAGAGCATACTAAGGCGCTTGAGAGAACTATGCTGAAGGAACTCGGCAAATTGCACGCGTAACTTCGGGATAAGCGTGACCATGTAGTAGGCAACTATTATGTGGTGTCACAAAAGAGGGGGTGGCGACTGTTTACTAAAAACACAGGGCTCTGCGAAGCTGTAAAGCGACGTATAGGGTCTGACGCCTGCCCGGTGCCGGAAGGTTAAAAGGAGATGTGCAAGCATTGAATTGAAGCCCCGGTAAACGGCGGCCGTAACTATAACGGTCCTAAGGTAGCGAAATTCCTTGTCGGGTAAGTTCCGACCTGCACGAATGGCGTAACGACTTCCCCACTGTCTCCAGCATAGACTCAGCGAAATTGAATTCCCCGTGAAGATGCGGGGTTCCTGCGGTTAGACGGAAAGACCCCGTGCACCTTTACTATAGCTTTGCGCTGGCATTCGTGTCGGCATGTGCAGAATAGGTGGTAGGCTTTGAAGCATGGACGCTAGTTCGTGTGGAGCCGCAATATGAGATACCACCCTTATCGACATGGATGTCTAACCGCGATGTAACAGCATCCGGGACAGCGCATGGTGGGTAGTTTGACTGGGGCGGTCGCCTCCCAAAGAGTAACGGAGGCGCGCGATGGTGGGCTCAGACCGGTCGGAAATCGGTCGTCGAGTGCAATGGCATAAGCCCGCCTGACTGCGAGACTGACAAGTCGAGCAGAGACGAAAGTCGGTCATAGTGATCCGGTGGTCCCGTGTGGAAGGGCCATCGCTCAACGGATAAAAGGTACGCCGGGGATAACAGGCTGATGATGCCCAAGAGTCCATATCGACGGCATTGTTTGGCACCTCGATGTCGGCTCATCACATCCTGGGGCTGGAGCAGGTCCCAAGGGTACGGCTGTTCGCCGTTTAAAGTGGTACGTGAGCTGGGTTTAGAACGTCGTGAGACAGTTCGGTCCCTATCTGCCGTGGGTGTTGGAATATTGAGAAGAGCTGCCCCTAGTACGAGAGGACCGGGGTGGACGAACCTCTGGTGGACCTGTTGTGGCGCCAGCCGCATTGCAGGGTAGCTACGTTCGGACGGGATAACCGCTGAAAGCATCTAAGCGGGAAGCCTCCTTCAAAACTAGTATTCCCTTGAGAGCCGTGGAAGACCACCACGTTGATAGGCTGGATGTGGAAGTGCCGCAAGGCATGAAGCTGACCAGTACTAATAGCTCGATTGACTTGATCGTTCTCATTAATCAATGTCCGTAACGATCGACATTAGATCAAATTACACTCCCTTCTTGGTTGAAAGGGATGTGCACGCCAGAATTCACCTTAATTGCTTTTCGCCGACCTGGTGGCTATTGCGAAGCGCCCAGAACCCACCCGATCCCATTCCGAACTCGACCGTTAAATGCTTCAGCGCCGATGGTACTTTGTCTTAAGGCACGGGAGAGTAGGTCGCTGCCAGGTCTGCCAAAAGCAATTTTGTCTCAATAAGTTGAAATTAAAAACGCCCCAGCCCAAAAGGTTGGGGCGTTTTTGCGTTCGGAATCCGGGGTGGCATTCCCTCATCTTCGCAAAGATGAGCGCACCGTCACTTTTCAAGCCCCCGTATCGCAAGGTTCGGGGGGCATTTTTGTTTTTGCTGCCACAAAAAACGCCCGATCATCCGCCATCAAGGCGGCTGGAAGAGCCATTTTACCGGGATTGTCATGTTATTGTTCACGCGCCGCGCGGCGTTGCTTGCCGCCCTGATTTTCACTTCGTCCGCCAGCGGGCCTGCGGCGGCACTATCGCTGATGGATCCGTTCAATGTGCCGGGCACGATGGATGGCGGCGTGACGACGCTGGGCCAGGATATCGTCTACGGCCCGCTCGACCGGCACAAGCTCGATATTTACGCGCCGGAGAACAGTCTCGAGAAATCCGCCCCGGTAATCATCTTTTTATATGGCGGTGCGTGGAAACAGGGGACCAAGGCCGATTATCCGTTTGCCGGCCATGCCCTGGCGGCGCGCGGTTTTGTGACGGTCATTCCCGATTACCGGCTGGTGCCCGAGGTGCAATATCCCGAATTTCTCAGCGACAATGCGGTGGCGGTGAAATGGGTTGAGGACAATATCTCGCGTTATGGCGGCGATCCGCAACGGGTCTATCTGATGGGGCATTCCGCGGGTGCCTATAATGCGGTGATGCTGGGAATGGACCGCTCCTACCTGCGCGATGCGGGGGTGACCATTCCCATTCGTGGTGTGGTCGGGCTGGCGGGGCCTTACGCGGTCTATCCGTTCGAATTCAAGGAATTGCAGGATGCATTCGGCAATGTCGATAACCCGCAAATGACCCAGCCGATCAATCTGCCAACGGTTGAAACCGTGCCGATGTTTCTGGGCCATGGCAGCAATGACCTGATCGTCAATGTGGAGAACACGATCCGCATGCAAAAGAAGCTGTTGACCGATAGTCGCGCGGTTGAGGCCAAGGTCTATGATAGTCTGGGACATATGGAAGTGGTGACGGCGCTCTCGACCGTGTGGCGCTGGCGCTCGCCGGTGCTCGAGGATGTGGTTGGGTTCTTAAAGGCGGAAGGTGCGTTTGATCCGGAGAGCTTTGGGCCCCTCGATCTGGTTGATGCGGTGACGCCGGTGGTTGAGGCCAAGGTCAACTAGAGGGGGTCTATCCCCGTGGCGCAAGATACGACTGCATGCGAATAGGCAACGAACTGTTCGAGCGGCTGGACTTAATCGTGCGGTGATGTGCACCATATCATCACCTGCAGGCCGCGCATGGTGGCCGTCAGCAGTTGGAGGCAGATATGTCGATACGTCCGGTCAGGAACACGGTTCAAGCCCAACCCACCCTTGAGGGGGCCGGGGTGAAACTGCATCGCGCCTTCGGGTTTCATAATCCGGAAGAACTCGATCCGTTTTTGCTGTTCGACGATTTCCGCAATGAAAACCCTGAGGATTATCTCAAGGGCTTTCCCTGGCATCCGCATCGCGGCATCGAGACGATCACCTATGTACTCTCCGGCTCGGTCGATCATGGCGACAGTCTTGGCAATACGGGCAAACTGGGTGCCGGCGATGTGCAATGGATGACCGCCGGGTCCGGCATCATGCATCAGGAAATGCCCAAGGGGAATGAACACGGGCAGATGCACGGGTTTCAGCTCTGGGCCAATCTGCCCGCCTCGATGAAAATGACCTCGCCGCGCTATCAGGATATCGAGGGCAAGGAAATTCCCGAAATCATTGATGATGACGGCACGGTGGTGCGCGTGGTCGTGGGGTCGTTCTGGGGCCAGAGGGGGCCGGTCGATGGCATTGCCGCCGATCCGCAATATCTCGATATTTCGGTGCCGCCCGGCGTGCGCAAGATTTTCAAGGTCGACACCTCGCGCAATGCCTTTGCCTATGTGTTCGAGGGGGCGGGCTCGTTCCGCGATGCCTCGCGGCCGGTCGGGATTTTGACGGAGAAGGAAGTGGACGGGCAGGAAGTGCATATCCGCGACATGTCCGGCGACCGCACGCTGATCTATTTCGATACCGGCGATGAGGTGACTATTCAGGCCGGGGAGCAGGGCGTGCGCTTTCTGTTGGTCTCGGGCAAGCCGTTAAAAGAGCCGGTGGCCTGGCATGGGCCGATCGTGATGAATACCCGCGCCGAGTTGATGCAGGCGATGAGCGAATTGCAGAGCGGGCAATTCATCAAGGAAAGTGCAGCGGGCTGGCGCGGATAGTCATCCAAATGGCGCGGGAATCGGTTAGATTTCCCGGCATGGATCATTTGCAACATGCCGGGAAAACCGGGGCCGAACAGCGCGCCGTACTGATCGGGATCATCCGCGATGATCCGGTATCGATGCGCGTATTGCAGACCCTGCGGGAGCTGGATCTGCCGGACTGGTGGATTGTCTCGGGCGCGATTTACAACAATGTGTGGAACCATCTGACCAAAAGGCCATTGATGACCGGGGTCAAGGATATTGATGTGTTCTATTTTGAGGCCGGTGATCTCAGCTATGAGGCCGAAGACGTGGTGATCCGCCGGGCGGCGCCTCTATTTGACGGTTTGCCGGTGCCGGTGGAAATCCGCAATCAGGCGCGGGTGCACTTGTGGTTCAAGGATCATTTTGGCCGGGCGCTTCAGCCGCTAACCTCGTCGCGAAATTCGATTGATGGCTTTGCCAGCAAGACCCATGCGGTGGCGGTGAAACTTTTGCCAGACGATAGTCTTGAGATTTATGCGCCGTTCGGGCTCGAGGCGATGTTTGGCTTCCGCGTCGTGCCCAATCCGGTCAATGCCAATCAGGCAACTTATGAAGCCAAGGGCGCGCGGGCGAAGGCTGTGTGGCCCGAACTGGTTGTGGAGCCCTGGTCATGACCCGTTCGGCCCTTGGCTGGCTCGATCTGTTGATGCCCCGGGATGGGGGCACGCGCAAGCTGGCTTCCGACATCGCGTATGGGCCGCAAGAGCGGCACCGGCTGGATATCTATGCGCCGAAAAAGCTGTCCGCGCCGGCGCCGATCGTGTTTTTCATCTATGGCGGCGGCTGGGACAGTGGCAGCAAGGCGGATTACCAGTTTGCCGGCCATGCGCTGGCAGCGGCGGGATATGTCACCATTATTGCCGATTACCGGGTAGTGCCGGAGGTGCATTATCCGGGGTTTCTCGAGGATGGCGGGCTGGCTTTGGCCTGGGCGCTGCATGAGGCGGTCGCCTATGGCGGTGACCCGGATCAGATCGTTTTGATGGGACATTCGGCCGGGGCTTATAATGCGGTCATGCTGGGGCTCGATGGCCTGCGGTATGGTGCACCGGATATGAGCGGGCGCTTGCGCGCCATTGTGGGTCTTTCCGGGCCCTATGATTTCTACCCGTTTGATGTGCCCGCCAGCATTGCCGCCTTTGCAACGGCACGGGACCCGCTGTTGACGCAGCCGGTCAATGTGGTGCCGGAACGGCCGGTGCCGGTGTTTCTTGGCCATGGCAGCCGCGATACGACCTGTTTGCCACGCAACGCGGTGGCGCTGGCCAAAAGCCTGCGGCAGGCGGGAGGTGAAGTTACAGAGCGTTATTACGACAATCTGGCCCATCCCGGGCCGCTATTATCGCTGTTTCCGGCCTTGCGCTGGCGCGCGCCGGTCTATCGTGAGGTGGTCGGGTTTATCGGTGCGCAAACGACGCCCTAGCGCCGTTCAGGTTTTGCTGGAAACCCCGGTCGTCATCGTGAGGCGCGGTGCGCCGTGGCGATCCAGAGCGGCGGGCAATTTGCAAACTATCATATGGTCTCGATAGCCCTATCCTCCCCAATCGTCATACTCGGGCTTGACCCGAGTACCCATGCGATATGGCTGCGCTTCAGGTGGGCGGGTGGCTTTGTCCCGCCCTCTGCCGGTGTCGATGGCGGGTCATGGACCTTCGGGTCAAGCCCGAGGGAGAAGGTGGGGGATGGTCGCTTTCCTGGCGCACAAACGGCCCGAGCCTTTCAGGTTTTGCTGGAAACCCCTTCGTCATCGCGAGGCGCGGTGTCCACTTATTCTGAAAACGCTCTAAAGACCAGTCCAGTCAATGACCTCGCCGAGCGCCAGGGCGCGTTCGGCGGTCATTTGCAATTGGCAGCTGGCACCATAAAGCGAGCGGATCGTGCCCTCGCGCCAATAGGTATATTGAAAGCTGCATTCGGTGTCGCGAAAGGCAATCCAGTTGCGTTGCGCCAAGCGCAGGGCCTCAAAGGTTTCTGCGTCCAGTGCGTCCTGCAATGTTGCGTAATTGTGGTTGAGCATTTCATCCCACCACGCGCGCTCCCGCGCCGAACAGGCAACCATGCCGATGGTGGTTTGCCCGTCCGGTTCTTCCTGACAGGCGGTTGAGGCCACACCGATGCAATCGCGATAGGCCGGGGTTTCGGCATTGTCCTCATCAAGATTGATGTCGGTCACGGCCTCAAAGCAGTTTTGCAGCTGCTCGGCATCTTGCGGCAGATAAGCGGGCTCTGCGGCACCGGCAGGGGCTGCCAGGGCGAGACAGAGGGTGAGGATCAGAAAGCGTTTCATTTGGAGGGTTCGGTTTTAAGGCCGGCCACAAGATTGCGCGCCGAAGAGAAGAACTCGCGATAAAGGATGGAGGCGGAAATAACGATGGTGGCGACAATGGCCGCCAGGGGCGAGATGAACCAGACGACCATGCTGATGGCGAAATAATAGGCGCGGATGCCCTGGTTGAAATTGCGGGCACCAAGGGTATTGAGCGCGGTGATGACCCGGATCTCGACCGGGTCGCTGCGCTCGGAATGATCGGCGGCCCCCAGCATGATGCAGAAATGGTTGAACTGGCGCAGGGAGAGGGTGAAGGAGAGAAAGGCCAAAACGAACAGGACCAGCACGATGACCAGGTGCCGCTCGATATCGCCTCTGGATATGGCCTGATCGGGTTGGATGACGGTGACGGCGGTGAGTACCGCATCGAGCTGGCCGAACACGGCGAACATGGCCAATATCAGCAAGACGGTGGTGGAGGCAAAAAACGACACTGAACTCATCAGATTGCCGGAGAGGATGGCATCCACCGGGGTGTCGCGGTGGACGGCATTTTCCACCCAGCGGCGGCGTTGCACACTCATGATCATGGAGAGCGAGGGCCGCACGATTTCAATGCGGGCGGCCAGCAGTCCATAGAAAAAGAAACATATGAGGGGAAACAGCGAGCCGGCCAGCGCCATCAGGATCCATCCGTTTTGGGTCAATACCGGCTTATTTCTAACCGGGGCGGCGGGCAAGTCAAACGCGCCGCGATGTTTATCCCGTGGCGGCTCTCTTCATCTGGCAGGCTAAAGGCCGCCGCAGACCGGCTGCGGCGGCCCTGATGGGGTGTTAAATCGTCCGGGGGAAGCGCCGGTTCAGCGCGGCAATGCCGCGCAGGGCTTCTTCGTTGAGGACGATATCGGCGGCACCAATATCGGATTTGAGCTGGTCCATCGAGGTGGCGCCGATAATGAGCGAGGTGAGGAACGGGCGCGACAGGGCAAAGGCCAGGGCCATTTGGCAAATGTCGAGCCCATGGTCGCGGGCGAGGTTGATATAGCAGCGGATCGCCGGCTCGGAGAATTCATTATGGCGATAGATACCGCCGGTAATGGCACCCCTTGTGCCTTCAGGCAGGGCTCCGCCGAGATATTTGCCGCTGATCACGCCGGCTCCCAGCGGGGAATAGGCCAGAAGGCCCACATCTTCATGATGAGCGATTTCCGCGAGGTCATGATCGAACAGGCGGCGCAGCAGCGAATATTCGTTTTGCACCGAGGCGACGCGCGGCAGGCCATGGGTCTCGGACAGGCCGAGATATTTCATGATGCCCCAGGCGGTTTCATTGGAGAGGCCAAGATGGCGGATCTTGCCTTCCTTGATCAGCGCATCGGCCCCTTCCAAAATCTCGAGCAATTGGGCCGTGGCGGTTTCGCGATCCTGGGTGCTGGGGTCGTAGTCCCAATAGCCCTCGAAATGATAATGCCCGCGCCAGGGCCAATGGATCTGGTAGAGATCAATATGGTCTGTCTGCAGGCGCTTGAGGCTGCCCTCAACCGCTTCGCGCATGGAAGAAATTGTGGGGCGATCACCATTGCGCACCCAGGGGCGGTGGCCGCCGGATATCTTGCTGGCGAGAATCCATTTGTCGCGCTGCCCGGTTTTCTTGAACCAGGAGCCGATATAGGTTTCGGTCTTGCCAAAGGTTTCGGCGCTCGGCGGGACGGCGTACATTTCCGCCGTGTCCATGAAATTGATGCCCTGCTCCAGCGCGTAATCGATCTGCGCATGGGCATCTGCTTCGGTGTTCTGATGGCCCCAGGTCATGGTGCCAAGGCAAATTTCGGTGACTTCGATGCCGGTACGGCCGAGCTTGTTCTTTTTCATTGAGTTGAGTTCCTCTTAGAGCGAAAGCGCGGGCACCCTAGGGTTGGGCGGGTATGATGGCAAGACCGGGGCTCTCGAGAGCAGAGATTTCAAAAAACTGTCATTTTGATCGGGATTAGGACTTCACAAGTCCGGCTTGACCCCCTATATAGGCCTCCTGCACCGCACTGGTGCAAGGCCAGTCCCCTAAAGAGATGACTGACCAATTGCCGGGATTTCATTCCGGCAGACGTATTTGGCGCGGGGTGGAGCAGCCCGGTAGCTCGTCAGGCTCATAACCTGAAGGTCGCAGGTTCAAATCCTGCCCCCGCAACCAAATCCAATTTCAACCAATATGATCAAAGATGAACCAATGCCGGCTGGCATCGGTTTTTCATTGTGTTCCCTCGGGGTCGGTGTGATGCCTTATGCGGCGTCGGGCCGCCAGGGTTTGTGCTCGTGGGTGAGCCAGACCAGCTCGGGATGGAGCGCATGCACGAGCAATTGGCCTTCGGTTTCCGGCGCGTCGAGTTCGCCAAACCAGACCGCCACGTCGCCGCCGATAATGACGGGGCGTCCGCCTGTTTCGATGACGACAACCTGCATTCCACGTGTGTGGCCCGGTGCCGGGATGAGCCGGAGCCCGGCAAGCAATTCAACCTCGCCGTCGACCGGCACATACTGCACGCCTTTCGCGTCAACCCATTCGCGAATGGTGTAGTCGTCCTGGTTGCGCGCGTCGTCGAGCTCCCGGCGCTGGACGTAGATCGGTTTGTCGGCGAAGAGGTGGTTGCCGCCACAGTGATCGAAGTGCAGGTGCGTATTGACCACGATATCAACACTGGAGATATCGAATGTCTGCGCACTCAAGGGGTAAAGCCTAGGGTCCATATCTGCCGCCGCCGGATGCAGCTCGGTGATGCCGGTGTCAACCAGAACGCGCCCGTCAGGATGGTCGATGACGTGCACATAAACAGGCATGCGCTCGCCCTCTGCGAGCAGGTCGGCCACAAGGATTGGCGTGACGGTGATGGGGGTGCTCATGTCTTTCTCGCTGTCTGTTTCATCCGGTTTTCGCGGCCTGGTGACTGACGTGGGGCTTCGCACCCTTCGGTCCGGCACTGCGGCGCACTTATTCCTTTGGGCGTAAGCAAGTCTTGCATGTCTGCAATCGGCGTGCTAATTACTGCACCAAATGGTTCAGTATGTAAAGCCCAGCTTTGATGTCGCCTTCGGGGCGCTCTCGGATCCGACCCGGCGCGGCGTTCTGGAGCAGCTTGGACGTGCCGACGCCTCGATCACGGAACTCGCCGAGAGGTTTCACATGACCCTGACAGGCATGAAGAAACATGTCGGCGTGCTGGAGCAGGCGGGTCTGGTCAAAACCGAAAAAGTCGGGCGGGTGAGGACCTGCAAGCTCGGCCCCAGACGGTTGGACGACGAAATGCAATGGATCGACAGGTACCGTGAGATGTGGACGGCGCGGTTTGATGAAATGGACAAGGTCATTGAAGTCCTGAAAGCAAAGGAGAAGGGTGATGAATGACGTGTCGCGCGTGACGACGACCGAGCGGGTGTCGGACTGCGAACTGATGGTGATGCGCAGGTTCAAGGCGCCGGCCCGGATCGTGTTTCAGGCCTGGACCAGGCCCGAACTGATGATGCGGTGGTGGGCACCGGAATCGTTCGGGATCACCTTTATCTCATGCGAGATGGATGTGCGGACGGGCGGGAATTACCGGTTTGTATTCGGCCATCCGGCCTCGGATCAGCCTGTGGCGTTTTTCGGGCGCTATGTTGAGGTGGTGGCGAATGCGCGGCTGGTCTGGACGAATGAGGAAGCTGAGAACGGGGCCGTTACGACGGTGATGTTCGCGGAAAAGGACGGGCAGACTGAGGTGGTGTTGCGCGAGGTCTATCCCTCGAAAGAGGCGCTCGACGCGGCCATTGAATCGGGCAGTATCAGCGGATATGACGCGCAATTCGCCCATCTTGACGACCTTCTCGTCACGCTGGCCCAAAGCGCAGAAAAATAACGGTGCCGCCCGTCGCGCCACCGGCCCCGGCTCTTCACGCGTGGAAATAGCCTCGAGGACTTCGTTACCTCCTCAAGCTGTGCGCAGGCACTGCTCCGAAAGGCCGCAATCGATATCAAGCGCTGCAACAGACCATCAATCACAAGCGCTCAGCGGGTCACTGTTTTCCTTGGCACATCGCCCGCTTGTTCGACCCCGAACGTGGCGCGGGTATCGGCGATCGCTTCGGGGCGGCCGAGGAGATAACCCTGAATGCCGAAACATTTCTCGGCTGGGAGGAAGTCGAGTTGTTCTCTGGTTTCCACGCCTTCGGCCATGATGGGCATATCAAGCCCGCGTCCAAGCCCGATAACCGCGCGCACAATCTCGCGCATGCGGATCATGGCCGATCTTGCCGATAAATGACCGGTCGATCTTGAGCTTGTCGAAGGGGAACGTCTGCTGATAACTCAGCGAAGAATATCCAGTGCCAAAATCATCCGTGGCGATACGAACGCCCAGTTCCTTGATCCGCTTCAGGATGTCGAGCGCTTGCAGTTCCTGACATCATGCCGCATCGTCATTCATGCACGGCATACGTAAAGTAATTCAAGACCATGGGGGCTCACCGGTGAAGCATGTGCTGCGCCAGATAGGGAAAGACACAATCGCCGCACTGGCCGTGCTGGCGCTGGTTTTTCTATCCTTTGGCCATGCCCCCTCCAGCGCTGCTGTCGCCGCTCCTGTTGCAAGCAATTATACGCCGGTTTCGGTGCTCAGCTTTTGCGGCAATGGGGCACCGGGTGACCCGCATGGCTTGCATGGTCCCTGCCATGCCTGCCGCGTTTCTGCGGCCGTATTGCCGCCACCGCCATCAGATGCGGAACCGGCCTTTTTGTCCTTTGGCGCTGCGGCTTTTGTTATTGAAGATGAAGGGGCCCTGCGCCGGTTTCATGCCGATGGCTATTGTTCACGCGCCCCACCGAGACGGGTCTGATCCCCAACCGGCGGTTCCTTACCGCTTTATCAGACCTGTTTTTACCGGAGTTTTAAAATGAACAATTCCATTCTGCGCGCCGCCTCGGCCGTTATGCTCGCCGCTGCCTTTGCCCTGCCCGCCATGGCACAGGATAGCCAGATGACCCCATCGGCCCATGAGGCTGTCACGCTGGGCAATCTCGAGATTACCGCGGGCTATGCCCGTGCCACCTTGCCCAATGCACCGGTCGGGGGCGGCTATGTCGCTATCACCAATCACGGGAGTGAAGACGATACGCTGGTTTCGGTCACATCGGATTTCTCGGACAATGTGCAATTGCACAATATGAGCGTCGTTGATGACGTGATGAAAATGTATGAAATGGAGGATGGCATTCCCATTCCCGCCGGCGAAACCGTAACGCTGGCACCGGGCGGTCTGCACATCATGTTCATGCAGCTCAAGGAGCCACTGGTCGAGGGCACAAAGGTCAAGGTGACGCTGGACTTTGCCAAGGCGGGCGAAGCTGATGTGATGCTGGATGTCCGCAACATCGCCGCCAAAAGTGCCGGTGGCATGCCGGAAATGAAACATGGCGATGATGCCATGAAGCCGATGGCGAACTAGGATGGCCGGAAATCGCGTTAAAACCCTGCGCCTTGCGCTTTGGGGTCTGGTTGTGGTGGTGGGGGCTGTGGCCTCGGCGATGTATTTTTTCGCCGGGCCGCCCGAAAACACCATGGCTGATATCGGCGGGGGGAGCTATTCCCTCGTTGATCATACCGGCCAGCCGGTCGATCAGACCATGCTTGAAGGGCATCCCTCGCTGTTGTTTTTCGGCTTCACCCATTGCCCGGATGTATGTCCGACCACCATGGCGGACATGCAATACTGGTTCTCTGAACTGGGCGATGATGCGAAAGACCTCAAGGGCTATTTCGTGACGGTCGATCCCGAGCGGGATACGCCCGAACTGATCGGCGGCTATGTCAGCTGGGTGTCGGACCGGATGGTCGGGATTACCGGGACGCGGGCGGAAATCGACAAGATCATGGGGGCCTGGTACGCCTTTGGCGAAAAGGTGCCGCTGGAAGATGGCGAATACACTATGAACCACACCGCGTCGGTATTTCTGGTCAATTCTGACGGCAAGTTTGAAGGCACGATCGCTTATGGCGAGAGTTCCGACATGGCGATCGAGAAAATCCGCAAGCTGCTGGCCAAGTCGTAAATATCAGCTGGTCCGCCCAGGGCGGGCCAGCCCTTCCCATCCGCGCCGCTATTCTGCCGCGGCACCCAGTTCCGGTTCGGCCGGGGCATTGGGGTCACCCGGAGTGGTCTCGACCCCGAGCTCGGGGAAAGCCACAATGCGCTGGTCGTGGAAATCAGTGCGTACCACCAGCAATTCACGTTCTTCGAAATAGGTCAGCAGGCGGCGGGCACGGCCTGCCGAATGGGTGCCATAGGCCCGCGCCAATGTCGCATCCGAGGGGCAGGGCGCGCCGGTCACCGCCGCATGGGCGATGGTGAGGAAAATGCCCTGCACGTCATCGGTCAATTGTTCGGACAGGGCGAGCGCCTGCTGCCAGGTATCGGTGCTGGCTACGTCCGCGGCGACGCCGGCGCGGGCAACGGCAAGGCGGCGGCGGAAGGCAGGCAGGGCCAAGGGTTCGCCCGGCACGCGGCGGATACGGCAGCGCACCAGAAAATCCTGATAGAGCACGGCAACCGAGCGGAACCCGGCATCGGGATCACCAAGCAATTCATGCATCACCGCATCAATGGCAGCATCCTGTTCGGCGGCATCGATTTCGGCGAACAGGGTTTTGGGCTGTTCGATGGGTTCGGGCCGGGCGCGGCTTAATTGTTCGAGAATATCGGCAGTTGGGGTTGGGGCCGGCGGGGGGGCGCGGCGCACCGGGCGCTGGGCCTCATCGGGGCTTGGGGTGAAAATCAGGTCATGGGCATCGGCCGGGGCTTCGGGCAGCGGGGTTAAGCGCGGGCTGGTGGAGCGGGCCGAGGTTTCAACCGCGCCAATGGCGATGGGCAGCGGGCGGCGCGACAAGGCCGGGCCCAAAGCGATGAAATTGCCGCGCTGCAGATCGCGGAACATTTCGGCCTGGCGCCGTTCCATACCGAGCAGGTCGGCGGCGCGGGCCATGTCGATATCGAGAAAGGTGCGGCCCATGAGAAAATTCGAGGCTTCGGCGGCGACATTCTTGGCGAGTTTCGCCAGACGCTGGGTAGCAATCACCCCGGCAAGGCCGCGCTTGCGTCCGCGCGACATCAGATTGGTCATGGCCCCGAGCGAGAGCTTGCGCGCTTCATCGGAGACTTCGCCACCGGCGGCGGGGGCGAACAGCTGGGCTTCATCGACAACGACGAGAACCGGATACCAGTAATCCCGGTCGGCATCGAACATGCCGCCCAAAAAGGCGGCGGCGCAGCGCAATTGCTGTTCCAGGTCGAGCCCTTCAAGATTGAGCACGACCGAGACGCGATGCTGGCGGATGCGCCCGGCAATGCGGGTCAGCTCAGCCTCGGTGCGGGCACCATCAACTTCCACATGGCCGAACTTGTCGGCAAGGGTAACGAAATCGCCTTCGGGATCGATAATGCATTGCTGCACCCAGGGGGCGCTTTGCTCGAGCAGGCGGCGCAGCAGATGGGATTTGCCGGAGCCGGAATTGCCCTGCACCAGAAGCCGCGTGGCCAAAAGCTCCTCGAGATCGAGCATGGCCGCCGCGCCGTTGGCGGCTTTTCCCATGTCGATATCAACTTTCATATAGGGCCCGATGTCCTTGAGGATGGAGAAGGCCCCTGTCTAGCATTGCCAACCGCCCCCTGCTGCCCCTTCAATCGCGCAACCCACAGGAGATGTTTGCCGTAGGGGTGATGGGGGCGCAAATTGGGGGTTGATGCGATCGCCGCTATTTTGTTATATCTTATAACAATGATGCGTGTACCCATGCGTCAAAACAATAAAGGATGGCTTTTGCTGTTTGAGCCAGACGGCGACCATCCCGGGGAGGAGGCCGACATGACCCGCACCAAAGATGCGCTTTGCATCCGCTTTGACGATGCCTATCTGCTCGACGGGGTGCGGACGCCCTTTGTCGATTATCGCGGGGCGCTGTCGGGGGTTTCCCCGATTGATCTGGGGATCAAGGCGGCGCGGGCGGTGATTGAACGGGCCGGGGTGGATGCCGACGATATCGGCACCACCATTGCCGGATCGATGGCGCAGGCCTCGTTCGACGCTTTCATGACGCCGCGCCATATCGGGCTTTATGCCGGGGTGCCGCAGGAACGGCCCGCCCATCTGGTGCAGCGCATTTGCGGCACCGGTATCGAGGTTTTGGCGCAGGCGGCGGACACGGTTTCGCTCGGGCGGGCGGATCTGGCGCTCGGGGTCGGGGCTGAATCGATGAGCCGCAATCCGATTGCCGCCTATACCCATCGCAATGGCTTCACCATGGGGCAGGTCGAGTTCAAGGATTTCCTTTGGGAAGCGCTGATGGACCCGGCGGCCTCGGTTTCGATGGGCGATACGGCGGAAAATCTCGCCAAACAATATGACATTCCGCGCGAAGAAGTGGACCGGTTTGCCGAACAGAGTTTCAACCGGGCACTGGCCGCGCGGGACAACGGCTTCCTCGCCGGTGAAATTGTTGCCGTGACCAATGAGACATTCGAAACCGAAGGGCTGAACCCGCGCGGTATCAAACTGCCAAAAAAGGTCGAGAGCGTCGATACCGATAGCCATATCCGGGAATCGTCCTACGAAATTCTCTCCAAGCTGCGCCCGGCCTTTGGCGGGGTGCAGACCGGGGGTAATTCCTCGGCGATTGTCGATGGCGCTGCCGCAGCGCTCGTCGCCTCGGGAAGTTATATCAAGGCCAAGGGCAAAAAGCCGATGGCGCGAATATTGGCGAGCGCTGCCGTTGGCGTGCCGCCGCATATCATGGGGATTGGTCCTGCGCCCGCGATCCGTGCTGTGCTGGAAACGGCCGGTTTGACGCTTGCCGATATCGACCGGGTCGAAATCAATGAGGCGTTCGGGGCGCAGGTTCTGGCCTGTGTGGCGGAACTCGAACTCGATATCGAAAAGCTCAATGTCAATGGCGGCGCGATTGCTGTCGGCCATCCGCTGGGGGCGACCGGCGTGCGGCTGACCGTGACCCTCGCACGTGAATTGCAACGCTCGGGCAAGCGCTATGGCATTGCCTCGGCCTGTATTGGTGGCGGGCAGGGCATTGCCATGCTGATTGAAAATATGGAGGCCTGATCAATGGATATTACCGGCAAGGCAGTTCTGGTCACCGGGGGTGGTTCGGGCCTCGGGGCGGCAACAGCGCGGGCGCTGGCCGCAGCTGGCGGCAAGGTTACGATCCTCGATCTCAATGCAGAAAAAGGCGAGGCGGTCGCCAGGGAAATCGGCGGGATATTTGCCCTTTGCGATGTGGCCAATGCCGCCAGCGCGGAAGAGGCTTTGGCCAAAAGCCGTGCGGCGCATGGGGTGCCAACGGTGCTGGTCAATTGCGCCGGTATTGGTGGCGCGGGGCGGATCGTGGGCCGCGAAGGGCCATTGCCGCTGGAGGATTTTGAACGCATTGTCCGGGTCAATCTTTTTGGCACCTTCAACATGATGCGGCTGGCGGCAGCAGAAATGTCGCTGGCTGAACCAGATGCAAATGGTGCGCGTGGGGTGATCATTTCCACCGCCTCTGTCGCCGCTTTTGAAGGCCAGATCGGGCAGGCTGCCTATGCCGCCTCAAAGGGCGGTATTGCCGCGTTGACCCTACCTGCCGCGCGCGAGCTGGCGCGGTTCGGCATTCGGGTGCTGACGGTCGCGCCGGGTCTGTTCAAGACGCCTTTGCTGGCCGAACTGCCCGAAGAGGCGCAGCAAAGCCTTGGCTCTGCCATTCCTTATCCCTCGCGCCTCGGCACGCCGGAAGAATTTGCGCATCTGGTCAAATCCATGGTCGAAAATGATTATCTCAATGGCGAGATCATCCGGCTCGATGGCGCACTGCGCATGCAACCCAAGTGAGGCTTTGATGCTGGTTTTCAAACGCGAACTCGAAATCGGTTTTGGCGACTGCGATCCCGCCGGGATCGTCTATTACCCCAATTATTTCCGCTTCTTTGACACCTCGACCGCCGGGTTGTTCAATCAGGCGCTGGGGATGAAACAGATCGCCTGGGCCAAGCATTACAATGTGCTCGGTATCCCGATGGTTGATACCGGATCGCGGTTCAAAAAGCCGTCGCGCTTTGGCGATGAGGTGACCATTGAAACCCGGGTCACCGCCTGCCGCACCTCAAGCTTTGATGTGGAACATCGCCTGTTCAATGGGGGCGAGCTGGCGGTCGAGGCCAATGAAACCCGGGTCTGGGTGGGGGCCGGTCCTGAGGGGGGCATCCGGGCGGTGCCGCTGCCGGCCGAGGTGGTGACAGCTTTGGGGCACAAGCCGCGTGACTAGGCGTTACGCATCCTGCGCGGTCAGCCGGTCGAGCAATTGCATCAGCTTGTCGCGGGCTTCGACCCCGCCGAGCTTGTCGATGCAATGCTGTTCGAAATCGGTCTGGGTCTGTTTGATCCTGGCGACAAAAGCCGCGCCCTTTTCGGTCAGATATAGCGCATTGGAGCGCCGGTCACTGGGGGCGGCCCGCCGTTCGGTCAGGCCGCGCTCGTCCAGCGCCTTGATCAGGGCAACGAAATTGGCGCGTTTAATGCCGAGTATATTGGCGATATCGACCTGTGTGCGCCCCGGATTGTCCTCGATCAGCACGAGAATGGAATATTCCGAGGGGCGCAAACCAAAGGCGGCGAAACGCTCATTGAACTGCTGGAAGACATAAAGCTGGGCGCGCCGCAGCCGATAGCCGATGACCTCATCCATCGAGGTGGCATCGAGTTTGGGGCGGCGGGGGCTGGCTTTGGCGGGGGACGCTGTCACGGCGGATCCTGTCTCTTCAAGGAATTTGGCCGTGCCGCTGGCGGGCCAAGAATTGTTATAAGCTAAAACAGTATAGTGAAGTCTGCCCCGGCGCAAATCCGGTTGTGGTGCGGCACAGAGCAACGAGGAAACTGAATATGAGCCAGAGCGAAAGCGTTCTCAATATCCGCCATGAGGGGCAGATTGCCTTTCTTGAATTCAACCGGCCGGCCAAGCGCAATGCGATCAATGATCCGATCCTGCAAGCGCTCAAGGCGTTTTTCGTCAATCCGCCAGAAGAGATCAAGGTTGTGGTGCTGAGCGGCAAGGGCGGGCATTTTTCCGCCGGGCTTGACCTGGCCGAACAGGTGGCGCGCCAGCCGCTCGAGGTGATGCAGCATTCGCGCGATTGGCATGCGGTGATGGATCTGATGCAGTTTGGCGGCCGCCCGGTTGTGGCAGCGCTCGATGGCGCGGTGATGGGCGGGGGGCTGGAAATTGCCGCAACCTGCCATGTGCGCGTCACCGAAAAGGAAACCAAATTCCGCCTGCCCGAAGGCCAGCGCGGCATTTTTGTCGGCGGCGGCGCGACGGTGCGGGTGGGCGGTATTATCGGGGCAGACCGGATGACCGAGATGATGCTGACCGCGCGCACCTATTCAGGCGATGAGGCGGTCGCGTTAGGGCTGGCGCATTATGTCACCGAGGCGGGCGGCGCGCTGGCCAAGGCCACCGAACTGGCCGAGCAGATCGCGCAGAATTCGCGCACGGTCAACCACCTGATCATCCAGTCGATCACCCGGATCGGCAAGATGTCGCGCGAGGACGGGCTTTACGCCGAAAGCCTTGCTGCCGCTCTCAGCCAGACCGGTCCGGATGCCGAAGAGGGGCTGAAGGCATTTTTGGAAAAGCGGAAGCCGAATTTCCGCTAGAGCTGCGCCATCATTGCGCGCGTCAAAGGCGCGCGGCGATCCATAAGCGGGTTGCCCGCGCGGCCCTGAAACCCTTGCCCTTCGACAAGCTCAGGATGAGGGGCAGTGCTTGCCACACCTACAATGTCATTCCCGCGCAGGCGGGAATCCAGCAGCGGGCAGTCCTGCCCGCACAAGGCTTTTTCGCACCGCCGACGCGGCGCACTGGATCCCCGCCGGCGCGGGGATGACGATGCGCGCGAGATGAGCAAACTTGTTTTATCTCCCTCCTCCAAGGGGGAGAAGAAGCGGCCGCATGCAATCCCCTTATCCGGCAAACTCTCTATGCCGCCTCATATTCCTTGCGGGCGGCGCGGATGATGTCGTGATGGCCCTCGGCCCATTGCACCAGATGCAGGAGCGGGGTCAGGAATGAGTGGCCGAGATCGGTCAGTTCATATTCAACCGCTGGCGGCTGGGTTGGATAAACCGTGCGGCTGATATAGCCGTCGCGCTGCAGATCGCGCAGGGTCTGGGTCAGCATGCGCTGGGAAATATCGGGCAGGGTGCGGCGCAACTGGCCAAAGCGCAGCGGCCCGTCACCCAGGGCCAGCAGCATCAGCGTGCTCCATTTGCCGGCAATCTTGTCGATCACATCGCGCACCGGGCAATTGCGCATATCCGCCGCCGGATTGTCCGCATTGATGTAAGTGCCGACCATTTCGGCGAAGTTTTTATCGCTGCCAGTCATCATGGTTCCTTCGGGGTAACCAGGTAAGGGGAAACTGCCTTCTTTACACACTTCCCAAAGTCTCTAAATAGGCGCTAGTCTCTTTTTGAGACCATAATGCCTGTTTGTATCCGGGGCAAGCGCTTCGGGTTTTTGTAATAAAGGAAGTCTGATCATGTCGAAGATTCTGCTCACCGGTGCTGCCGGTCATATGGGCAAATTTGTGCTCGATACGCTGCTGGCCTCGGGCAAGATTGCCGCCGGGGACATTGTCGCCACCACGCGTGACCCGTCCAGGCTGGCCGATTATGCCGCCAAGGGTATTGAGGTGCGGGCGGCAGATTTCGACAAGCCGGAAACTCTCGCCCCCGCCTTTGCCGGTGTTGACCGGCTGGCGATCATTTCCACCGATGCGGTGGATGGCACCGACAAAAGGCTCAAACAGCATCTGGCCGCTGTCGCGGCTGCTGAAAAGGCCGGGGTCAAGCACATCATCTATACCTCCATGCCCAAGCCCGAAACTTCAGTCATTCCGTTTGCACCCGATCACCTCGGCACCGAACAGGCAATCAAGGCGACCGGTATCGCCCATACAATTTTGCGGGTGAGCTGGTATCAGGAAAACCTGCTGCAATCGCTGCCGCAGGCGCTGGGCAGCGGGCAATGGTTCACCTCGGCTGAGAGCGGCAAAATCGCCTATATCGCCCGCGATGATGCGGCCCGTACGGTCGCCGCCGTGCTGCTGGCCGATAACAATGACAGCGCGACCTATACGCTGACCGGGCCTGAGCTCAATACCAGCGCGGAAATTGCCGCTTTGGCGTCAGACGTCACCGGCAAGCCGATCGCCATTGTGCCAGTGACCGATGAACAATTGGGCGAGGGGCTGAAACATGCCGGCCTGCCCGCGCCCGTGATCGGGCTGGTCGTGGCCATCGACACCAATACCCGTCAGGGTGGGCTCGATGTGCAAACCGATGCCGTTGAAAAGCTGACGGGCACAAAGCCGCAATCGGTCCGCACGTTCCTTGAAGACCATAAGGCGGCCCTGCTCGGGGCCTGAAGCGTTAAGGCCCGGCGGTTTGCCGCCGGGCTTTTTTATTTCGCCAGCAGGTCGGCCCACTCGGGATGGCGTTTGAACTGGGCGACGACATAGGAACAGACGGGCACGATCTTCGTGCCGCTGGCGCGGGCATCGGCGATGCCGCGCTCGACCAGTTTTTGGGCCACGCCCTGTCCGCGATAGGCATCGGGTACCAGGGTATGGTCGATGATGATGGTGGTCTCGTCGCGCCGCTGCCAGGTCATTTCCGCTTCCGGCCCGTCGCCGAGGCGGGCGACATAGCGCCCGTTTTTGCCATTGTCTTCGTGGGTGATGTCGATATCGGCAATTGTCATAAACGCACCGTTGGTTTGACCAGATCGCTGAAGGGGGGATGTTCAGCGATGAAGGGATGGATCTTGAGAGTCTCGAGAATAGTCTGACGGGCTTTGGCCGCTTCGCCAAGGGCCAGATAGATCATGGCCCGGCCCGACAGTGCGCCATAATGGCGCGGTTCGTGTTTCAGGGCTTCGGTAATATCGGCGAGAGATGCGGCAAAATCATGCATTTCAAAATAGAGCGTGGCGCGCAGGTTCCAGGCCTCGGCATAGTCGGGGAAATGGGTGGTGATTTCCTCGAGCAGGAGCAGGGTGCGGTTGATATCGCCCATGGCATGGGCGGTGATGGCCTCGGTCATGAGGGTGGCCAATACCGGATCGTCCGGCCTTAGCCAATGACGCCATATCCGAAGGGAAATCCGTCCCGCCGCCTCGGCATTGCGCGCATTGCGCAGTGCGATGAACAGGGCATCTAGATCGAGATTTGAACTGTCTTCGGCAATGGCAATTGGCGTCAGTGCAAGCGTTGCCAGCGCGGCAACGAAAGTGCGGCGGGTGAGCTTTGCTGCAAGCCTTTGCATGATGGTTCCTCCCCTTGCATGCTTTCGGCGGGGCCTTGGCCCATCCTGCACCCAAAAAACGGCTCTGGCCACATCAGGAGGTCTTCGTAGCTGTCATAATACCGTGATCGATTGGCAATTGACGGGCAGGCCTGGGGCACGGACACTGCTCCTAATTATATTCTGTACCGGAGATTTTTATGAGCCTGCCTATCCATCACATGATTCAGTCCGGCCCCCGGCCGGTTGCCCCGTTTTCCCATGCCTGCGAGGCGGATGGCTGGGTGTTTGTGACGGGGCAAATGCCGACCGATCCGGACAATCCCGATGCGCCGCTGCCCGAAGGCATTGTGGCGCAGACCGCCCGGGTGATGGACAATCTCAAGATCGTGCTCGAGGGAATTGGCCTCTCCTTGGAGAATGTCACGTTTGCCCGGGTCTATATCACCGAGTTCGAGCGCGATTATGCGGCGATGAACGAGACCTATCAGAGCTATTTCACGCCGGGGAAACTGCCGGGGCGTACCTGTGTGGGGGTGACCGGGCTGGCCGTCAAGGCGCTGGTCGAGATCGACCTGGTCGCGCGGCGGCCGTAGAGCCGTTCAGGTTTTGCTGCCCCCCCTTCGTCATCGTGCGCGCCTTTGGCGCTCGCAATGACACCGGAGAGATTGGAAAAAGGATTGCGTGCGGTCCCTTCTTCTCCCTCCCCCTTGTGGGGAGGGATCAAGGGTGGGGGTCGGCCCGAAGGGCCAAACAAAGAGTCTTTGGGACTGTCCGCAAATATCGCGTTTGTGGCTCCCCCCCCCCCCCCCCCCCCCCCCCCCCCCCCCCCCCCCCCCCC
>Ga0209344_10001748_pt1 | contig 26954 bp, 23 predicted proteins | sample Cruoilmetagenom6_FD_187293 | JGI IMG/M metagenome (GOLD analysis project Ga0209344, IMG submission 187293) | Oil polluted marine microbial communities from Coal Oil Point, Santa Barbara, California, USA - Santa Barbara Oil Seep Sample 6 (SPAdes)... | ecosystem: Environmental > Aquatic > Marine... | reverse complement strand
CGGCAGATCGCCCAATGGGCCAACGGTTAGTTTAGGCGCCTCACGCCCGATCATCATACTGGGTAGATCATTGGGGTTTTCACGTTTCAGACCGAATGCAAAAAGGGCTGCAAGAGCCACAAAAATGAGCGGCGGGGCTGCAACCCATGGTGAAATCTTACTTGCCACGGCGTGCTTCCTCTGCATCCAATAAGCGTTTTGCGCGTCGGCTTTGCACCCATGTGATGGCTGAGAGACCAATGAGCAGTACAAAGGACACGACATAGGCCAGTATGACTGTATCGGCGTATTTACCCAAGTCAGGCATTATGTATTCCTTGCTTGTAGTGACGCTGCGCGGCGCAGACGGATTTCGGTGCGGGTACGTATCAATACGAGGATGACAAACAGCAGAACAAAGCCTGCGATACACACAAGAAGCGGGAAATAGAACGCGTTGTCGACATGTTCTTCTTTATCCAATGAAAGCGATGCGCCCTGATGCAGGCCCTGGTTCCAAAAATTAACCGCATAGCGCGACAGAAGTGCAAAAACACTGCCGACCATGCATAAAATAGATGTCAGATCTGCGGCAACATCGGTGTCCTCAATCGCGTTCCACAGGGCGATGTAACCCAGATAAAACACTGCCAAAATCATAAAGCTGGTCAGGCGCGGGTCCCACGCCCAATATGTTCCCCACATGGGCTTGCCCCAAATGGCACCGGTGCCCAATGCTATCAAAGTCATGGTCAGCCCGATGGGTGCTGCGGCTTTGGCGGCCAGTGCGGAAACATGGTGGCGCCTGATCAGCCATACCAGAGATGTGACCATCATCATTATCCACGCATTGATCGCTATCATCGCACTTGGCACATGCAAGAAGATGATTTTGACTGTAGAGCCTTGTTTATAGTCGTCAGGGGTACCGAAAAACCCCCATAAAATACCCACAGCAAGACTGAGTGCTGTGAGGACGGATAGCACAGGTATCAGGCGGCCAGAAAGCCCCATAAATTTAACCGGATTTGCATATTCCCAAAATGACATGCGTGTTTTTTATATCTTTCTGTGGATAGGGCAACGGGTGAGTTGTCACAGGCGTGGTTAGTTAAGATTAGCCTTTAATGCCAGTGCGCTGGCGAATGGCATCAGGACGACAGAGAACAGTGTAAGTCCCGCAAGCAGGATCAGACTGGGCAAAGGGTTTAACCCATCGACGGATTTAATGACGCTGACCGCACCGAAAATCAGGGTCGGAATATAAAGCGGCAGCACGAGCAGGGATAACAGCAGCCCGCCACGTTTGATGCCAACGGTGACTGCGGCCCCGAATGCGCCGATAAACGACAGTGCAGGGGTGCCAATGGCAAGGCTGGCAAAAAGCCATATATAAGCCGGTTCCGGCAGGTTCAAAAGATACCCCAATGGAATGGCGGCAAGCGTCAGGGGCAGGCCGGTTGTGACCCAATGGGCTGTGGCCTTGGCTGCGGTGATCCCTGACAGGGGCAACGGCGAGGTTGCCAGGACGTCCAATGTGCCGTCTTCATGATCGAGTTGGAAAATGCGGTCGAGTGACAACAGGCACGCCAGCAATGCGCCGATCCACAAGATGCCGGGTGCGATGCGGGCAAGCAGGGTCAGGTCGGAGCCGACGCCGAAGGGGACGAACATCACGACGATCAGGAAAAACGCAAGTGCCAGACCGAAGCCGCCGCCGGAGCGGAAGGCCAGTTTCAGATCGCGTGTGAACAGGGCCAGCATTCAGAACGATCCTTGCAGAAATACTGAGGTGTTAGTGTCTTTGGCCGGGATGAATTGCACCAGATCAAGCGTTTTGGCACTTGGTATATCCAGATCAAGGTGGGTGGATAAAACGGCAATGCCACCCGCCGCACAGTGGTCGGATATGCTTTGTGCAATTAGCCCCGTATGTTCCGCATCCAGCGATGTGGTGGGTTCATCCATCAGCCATATTTTGCGATCTGACAATGTCATGCGCGCCAAGCCCAAGCGGCGTTTTTGACCTGCCGACAGATTGGCGGCATAGCGGTCTGCAAGATCGTTCAGGCCAAAGTGGGCTATGACCTGCGCCGTTGTGTCCGTGCCATAAACGCCGGCCCAGAACGATAGGTTCTCGGCGACGGTCAGTTGGAATTTCACGGCGTCCAGATGGCCGGAATAGGCGATTTCTTCGTGATCCAGTTCCAATGTTCCGCTGGACTGTTGGCTAAGGCCTGCAAGTACACGCAGTAACGTGGATTTGCCCACACCGTTTGGACCGCGCAGAATCATACAGTCACCGGATGTCAGGCTGAAACATACGTCTTGCAAAACCTGGCGGGGGCCGCGTGAGCAACAGATATTCGTGGCTTTGATCGTCATAGGGGAGGGATAGCGTAAAGCGTGCGGTATGGGAAGGTGCAGCCACGACTAATTGCCCCTTTGCCAGATATGGCTTACGGGGTTTTCGTATTCTTTGGATATGGTAACTATAAGAGAGGCGGGCCCGCCGATTGCGGTTCATATGTCCGAACAAGGGTTTTGTCGCCCTTGCACCTATTCTTACCGGTCGTTTAGGTGGTTTTCTCATTTGACGTTGTTACCCGCCCTTCGAAAACCCGTTAACCACTTTTGCTAGCAAGGGTGTTATACACATATGTTGGTTGAGCGAGTGTAAAGGCTGCGTACGCACATTACGGGCGAATTTACCGGTGATTCCCGTTTATCACGGCAAATTGCATACAATTGCATACAATAACACTTGCGAGACTCGGCAAGATGGTGCAAAAGCCCTTTAATTCCATAAAACACACCCATCGGAGGTTGATATGACTGTAACCGTAGGCATAGACAGCAATAAAACACGTAAAACCTTAACCGTCGGCGACGCGAGCGTTGACTATTACTCTATTCCGGCGGCAACAGCTGCGGGTTTGGGTGATTTCTCGAAACTGCCAGCCGCTTTGAAAGTGGTTCTGGAAAATATGCTGCGTTTCGAAGACGGTGGTCGCACAGTATCGACGGACGACATCAAGGCATTTGCCGAATGGGCAACGAAGGGTGGTAAGAACCCGCGCGAAATCGCTTATCGTCCGGCACGCGTTTTGATGCAGGATTTCACCGGCGTTCCAGCCGTGGTTGATCTGGCCGCGATGCGTGACGGTTTGGTGGCTTTGGGTGGTGACGCAGAAAAGATCAACCCGTTGAACCCTGTTGATCTGGTTATCGACCACTCGGTCATGATCGACGAATTTGGCAATCCGCGTGCGTTCCAAATGAATGTTGACCGCGAATATGAGCGCAACCTTGAGCGTTATACTTTTCTGAAATGGGGCCAAAAGGCATTTAACAACTTCCGCGTTGTCCCGCCCGGCACCGGTATTTGCCATCAGGTAAACCTTGAATATCTGGCACAAACCGTTTGGAAAGATGCAGACCAAAACGGCGTTGAAGTGGCATATCCCGATACATTGGTCGGCACTGACAGTCACACAACCATGGTGAATGGCATGGCCGTTCTTGGTTGGGGTGTAGGCGGGATCGAAGCCGAGGCGGCAATGCTGGGTCAACCGATTTCAATGCTGATCCCCGAAGTTGTCGGTTTTGAGCTAACCGGCGCAATGCTTGAAGGCACAACCGGTACCGATCTGGTGCTGAAAGTTGTGGAATTGCTGCGTGAAAAAGGCGTGGTCGGTAAATTCGTTGAATTTTATGGCACCGGTCTGGATCATTTGCCACTTGCTGATCGTGCGACGATTGCGAATATGGCACCTGAATATGGTGCAACTTGCGGGTTTTTCCCGGTTGACGGGGAAACCTTGCGTTATCTGACCAACACGGGCCGCGATGAAGATCGCGTGGCACTTGTCGAGGCTTATGCCAAAGAAAACGGTTTTTGGCGGGACGCGGATTACGCACCTGTTTATACCGATACGCTACGTTTGGACATGGGTACGATCGTCCCTGCAATTTCCGGCCCGAAACGGCCGCAGGATTATGTGGCACTGACTGAAGGTCAAAACGCATTCCGCCGCGAGATGGAAGAAACCTTCAAGCGTCCCATGGGCAAAGAAGTTGCCGTAAAGGGCGAAGATTACACAATGGAAAGCGGCAAAGTTGTCATTGCATCCATTACATCATGCACCAACACTTCAAACCCTTATGTGATGATCGGTGCGGGTCTTGTTGCACGCAAAGCCGCTGCACTTGGATTGAACCGCAAACCTTGGGTGAAAACATCATTAGCCCCCGGATCGCAGGTGGTTTCGGCCTATCTGGAAGCGGCTGATCTGCAAAAAGATCTGGATGCGCTGGGCTTTAATCTGGTGGGATATGGCTGTACAACCTGTATCGGCAACTCCGGCCCGATCCAAAAAGAACTGTCAGAAGCGATTGCGACAGGTGATTTGGTGGCAACATCGGTATTGTCTGGCAACCGCAACTTTGAAGGCCGCATTTCACCTGATGTACGCGCCAACTATCTGGCGTCTCCGCCACTGGTTGTGGCCTATGCGATTGCAGGTACATTGGACATTAATCTGGCGACGGATGTGATTGGCACCGATAAAGACGGTAACGACGTTTACCTGAAAGACATCTGGCCAACAACACGTGAAGTGTCTGATCTGGTTGATAAAACTGTGACACGCAAGGCGTTTTTGTCAAAATATGCCGATGTGTTCAAGGGTGATGAAAAATGGCAGGCGGTTGAAACCACCGAAGCCAAAACATACGATTGGCCACCTGCATCGACTTATGTTCAGAACCCGCCTTACTTTCAAGGCATGTCACCCGAAGCCGGTACTATATCGGATGTGAAGGATGCCAAGGTTCTGGCTCTTTTGGGTGATATGATCACAACCGACCATATTTCCCCAGCGGGGTCATTTGCTGTTAAGTCCCCTGCCGGGCAGTATTTGACTGAACGCCAAGTGCCTGTACGCGAATTTAACTCTTATGGGTCGCGACGCGGTAACCACGAGGTGATGATGCGTGGCACATTTGCCAATATCCGCATCAAAAACGAAATGCTGGACGGCGTTGAGGGCGGTTATTCCAAAGGGCCGGATGGTAAAGAGGCCTCGATCTTTGATGCGGCAATGGCCTATCAGGAACAGGGCACACCATTGGTGGTGTTTGGCGGGGCGCAATACGGTGCCGGATCTTCACGTGACTGGGCAGCTAAGGGTACGGCGCTTTTGGGTGTGAAAGCGGTCATTGCTGAAAGCTTTGAACGTATTCACCGCTCGAACCTGGTTGGCATGGGTGTTATTCCGTTTGAGTTCACAAATGGCGACACGCGCAAATCATTGGGTCTGACCGGCGAAGAAACTGTATCTATCACCGGACTTGAAGGCGATATTCAACCGTTGTCAGAAGTGCCTTGCACAATCACATATCCGAATGGTGACGTGAAAGAAATTGCACTGAAATGCCGGATCGATACTGCGGTGGAAATCGAGTATATCGAACACGGCGGTGTGCTGCATTATGTGCTGCGCAATCTGGCAAAGTCTGCTTGAGCATGACTAAAACAGGCATGATAGCGACTGATAAAATCAATGGCTATCATGCACATGTCTATTTTGATGCCACCACGGTAGGGCAGGCAACTGATCTGTGCCGCAATGCTGCAGACCTGTTTGGTATTGAAATGGGACGTGTGCATGAGCGCCTTGTTGGGCCTCACCCGATGTTTTCATGTCAATTAGCTGCTGATAATGAACAGTTTTCAGGTTTATTGCCTTGGCTCGCGCTTAATCGAGGTGGGCTTATTGTGTTTTGCCACCCTGAAACGGGTGAGCCTATGGCTGACCATCGGGATCGCGGTATCTGGCTTGGTACAGGTCTGGAATTGGATCTTTCCATTTTTGATAAGCTTTAGCCGTTGCCCTTTATAAGTCTGCTTAGGTCGGTTGATTTAAGCGATCAGGCGATAGAAGAAAACACAACGCAGAACCAAACCGACAACGATAATAATCGTGCGAACAACGATCTTGCTTAGCCATTTGGCGATTTTGGAGCCGATATAAACATCAAAGCACTGGTCGCATTCAAGATACCTGCAAGGAATTCGCAAGAGTATTCGTGCAGTATCCGTAGAACTGTAACGTTTAATCGCAAACACTTTATTGGATTTTTCTATGCAGCTGGCATAGTTATGATTCTTATATGAAAGAAAAAAGGTGCCGTTTATGCGCAATCTCATTGTTTCGCTACTATTTGCCACGTTTGGAATGGTGGCTTATGCGGATGACAATGGATCGCTTATTGTGGTCGAACTTTACACGTCAGAAGGCTGCTCTTCTTGTCCCGCAGCCGATAAAATACTGACTAAACTGGCTGCACGCGAAGGTATTTTGGCGCTGGCACTTCATGTGGATTACTGGGATTATCTGGGATGGAAAGATGAGTTCTCGATGGCAAAGTTCACTGATCGCCAGGAATATTACAACATGGCGCTTGGTAGCCGCTACCGGTTGGTAACACCTCAGATGATCTTTCACGGGCAATCATATGTTGCCGGTGCTAAGGTGAAGAAAATTGAACAACGGCTTGCCGCATTACGTGGTCAATCAGACAAGGTGGTTTTGCAGGTTGAAAAGCAGAATGGTAAATTCAGCATCGACATCAATCCACGGGATGTATCCGTAAGCGGGGCCGATGTGTTTATCGTAGAATATATGCCGGCACATGTCACCGAAGTAGAAGCCGGAGAAAATCGCGGTCTGACATTGAACCACACGAATGTCGTAACATCATGGGAACGTGTTGGCGAATGGAGCGGGCAGGACAACTGGCATGTCGAGCACGCGGTAAGCGGCGATAGCATGGCTGCGGTGATCGTACAGACGGCAGGTAGCGGGCCAATACTCGCTGCACGTAAACTTAAATAATTTTGTTTTAGGCATGAAAAAAGCGCGGTAAATTTCCGCGCTTTATTGTTTTGATGAATATCTTGTTATTTGGTCACGGGACCGATCAACATGCCCATCTGGCGACCTTCTAGTTTCGGGTGGTTCTCAATTTGCCCGGCTTCGGCGGCCAGCACATCGTCTTTGACCCGTAATAAAAGTTGCAATCCCAGATTTTGGTGGGCCATTTCGCGGCCTCTGAAACGCATGGTGATTTTCACTTTATCGCCATTGGCCAGAAATTTGTAAACATTGCGCATTTTGACATCGTAATCATGCGTGTCCGTGTTTGGACGAAACTTGATCTCTTTTATCTCGATGATCTTTTGCTTTTTGCGCGCTTCGGCTTCACGTTTTTGCTGTTCGTATTTGTATTTACCAAAGTCCATTACCTTACATACCGGTGGATTGGCGTTTGGCGAGATTTCTACAAGATCCAAACCGGCTTCGTCAGCCAGTTCCATGCCGCGCGCAGGTGTCACAACACCTACATTTCCGCCGTCAGCGCCAATTAATCGAATTTCATCTGAGGTAATGCGTTCATTCACGCGGGGTCCAGTTTCGCGCGTAGGAGGCGCTTGGTGTGGTCTTCGGGCTATGGTCCAAATCCTTCTTTGGTTGCTTATTGGCAAAACCTAATGCGTCAACGCTTTGCGATCAAGTCTTAAAGCGTGTCTGTCTGTCGTACGGGTGAAGGTCAAGCGTGGTTTTGACGTTTTTCCTTAAAAATGCAGAAAATCGCCGCAATGCAGGCAAAATATGACATCGCCCTTGCATTTCCGGCACTCAAGTTGCACATGAGCACAGTCTGATCAGACCTAGAACCGAAAAATGGAGAAACGGTTATGAAGAAAATTATAACTTTGGTTGTATTATTGGCCGTTGCGGGTGGTGTATATTGGTACACTGAACAACAGCGTGTTGAACAAGAAGCTAAAGCTGCGGCAGAGAAAGTCCAGATGGAAGCTAAGGCTGCTGAAGAAGCCGCCATAAAAGCCGCCGCTGAAGCTGAAGCTGCTGCTGCCAAAGCTGCTGAAGAAGCTGAAGCAGCCGCTGCAAAAGCCGCGGAAGAAGCTGCTGCTGTAGAAGCCAAAGCTGCTGAAGAAGCTGCTGCCAAGGCTGCAGAAGAAGCCGCTGCCGCAGAAGCGAAAGCTGCCGAGGAAGCGGCTGCAGAGGCTGCAGAAGAGGCCGCTGCTGTTGAAGCAAAAGCTGCTGAAGAAGCCGCTGCCAAAGCTGCTATAGAAGCTGCGGCCGATGCTGCAAAAGCAGCAATTGATGCCGCAACCGCCAACTAGGCAAACACTTTGTTTTAAATCAGGGCGATCCGTTTGGGTCGCCCTTTTTATTTGACCTGCCCGTATTCCAGCGTAATCTCTGCCTGAAAGCTTTAGGGAGTCGCTTGTGCCAGATGTTGAATTGTCCTTTTCGCGTGCCGAATACGCACATCGATTAGCCAAAACCCGTAAAGCCATGGATACGGCCGGCATAGAACTGTTGTTCACATGTGACCCCAGTAATATGGCATGGCTTACGGGTTATGACGGGTGGAGTTTTTATGTGCATCAGGGGGTTCTTATAGGTCCGGACGGTGACCCCGTGTTCTGGGGGCGTGCGATGGATGCGGTTGGGGCCGGTAAAACCTGTTATATGGATATGGATGATATTGTCGGATATTCCGATGATTTTGTCATGTCGACCGAATGCCATGCCATGCAGAGTCTTGCCAGCCTGATCCGTGATCGTGGATGGGCGGGCCTGCATTTAGGCGTCGAGATGGAGAATTATTACTACACGGCCAAAGCCCATCAGGTTTTGAATTATGAACTGGGTGGCGAATTCAAAGATGCGACTGCGTTGGTGAATTGGCAACGTGCTGTGAAATCAGATCAGGAACTGGTCTACATGCGCCGTGCTGCGCGTATCGTTGAGAAAATGCACGCAAAAATCTTTGATATATTTGAACCCGGAATACGCAAGAACGAAGTTGCCGCAGAAATTTATCACACAGGTCTGTGGGGTGCCTCAGAGGACGGGGTGGATTTTGGTGGCGATTATACTGCAATTTGCCCCTTATTACCGACAGGTGATGAAGCAGCTGCCGCGCATTTGACGTGGAACGATAAACCGGTTCCCAATAATTCGGGAACTTTCTTTGAAATCGGGGGCTGTCACCGCCGCTATCATACGCCTTTGTGTCGAACCATTTGGTTGGGCAAGCCACCCGAAGACGTGAAATTTGCCGAAAGCGTGGTGCTTGAAGGTATTGATGCGGGCATTAATGCGGCATGTGCGGGTAATACAGCAGGTGATGTGGCGCAGGCTTTTTACAATGTGCTGGGTAAGCACGGGATAGAACGTGAAGGACGTTGCGGGTATCCCATTGGTCTGTCATATCCACCAGACTGGGGGGAGCGCACTTTTTCCATTCGGCCATCTGACACCACGGTTTTAGAGCCGAATATGACCTTCCATTTCATGCCGGCACTTTGGATGGCGGACTGGGGGCTGGAAATTACTGAAACCCTGCGTATTCGCGAAAACGGGGTGGCCGAACCGCTGGCAGATTATCCACGCAAATTGTTTGTGAAAGATTAGGTGTTTTGAATGAGCCGACTGAACGAGACTATTGATGTACTGGATCGCCTGATTGGTTTCCCGACCATCTCAAGCGACAGTAATATGGATTGCATTCTGTATTTACAGGATTATCTGACCAATCTGGGGGCGCGGTGTGAATTGACATCGGAAGAGGAAGGCAAAGCCAACCTGTTTGCCACGCTTGGGCCTGATGGTGATGGCGGTATTATTCTGTCAGGACATACCGATGTGGTTCCGGTTGAGGGGCAAAACTGGACGTCTGACCCATTCATCATGCGCAAAGATGACGGCAAACTATACGGCCGTGGTACATGTGACATGAAAGGATTTATTGCAGCCAGCATTGTTACGGCGCAAGAATATGCAAAGCGGGATTTGAAACGCCCGCTGCATTTCGCTTTTACCTATGACGAAGAAACCGGCTGCACGGGTGCGCGGGTCTTGGTCAATCAACTGATCGCCAACGGTCTAAAGCCATCGGTTTGTATTGTGGGTGAACCAACCTCGATGCGTATTATCGACGGGCATAAAGGTTGCAGTTCGTTTTCGACCGATTTTACCGGGGTTGAAGGTCATTCAAGTTTACCGGGCCATGCGGTTAACGCACTGGAATATGCCAGCCGGTTTGTGGCCCATCTGATGGAATTACGCAAAGAGATGCCGGCGCGTGCACCGAAAGATACAAAGTTTGACCCGCCTTATACCACCAGTTCTGTCTGTGGCATGCATTCGGGCGTGGCTCATAACGTTATTCCGAACAAAGCTTTGGTTGAATGGGAAATGCGCGCGATACAGCAAACGGATCATGATTACATCTGTGATAAGATGCAAGATTATGTGGACGGCGTGTTATTACCCGAAATGAAGGCGAAATCACCAAATGCCAATATTGAAGAGGTGTTTCGGTCCGTCGGGGAGCCGTTGGAACCCGATGTGCACAGCGAGGCCGTGAAACTGATCCGCGATTTGACCGGGAGCAATTCAACGGATGTTGTATCCTTTGGAACCGAAGCCGGTATCTTTCAGGGGGCGGGCGTCAGTGCTGCACTTTGTGGGCCTGGCTCGATTGAGCAGGCACATCGGCCTGATGAATTTGTGGAAATTACACAAATGGACGAATGTCTGAAGATGCTGGACCGGTTGGTGGAGAAACTGATATGACCCATTTTGCTGTCATAGGCCGTGGATTGATAGGGTCTGCAGCGGCGCGCCATCTTGCAATTGCGGGCCATCAGGTGACTTTGATCGGGCCGCCGGAACCCGCTGATAAGGTTAATCACGCAGGTGTATTTGGTAGCCATTATGATGAGGGGCGCATTACACGGGCCTTGGACCCTGATTTATACTGGTCGAATGTCAGTGCTGCCTCAATCGCGCGGTATAAGGATATAGAGGCACAAACCGGAGTGTCGTTTTTTACTGAATGCGGGGCTATGATAGCGGGACCTCAAAATAGTGAATACATTCAAAGTGTTAAACGCATTCAAAAGGATCAGGGCATCGTTTGCGACCGGTTTTTCGGTGCGGTTTTGACTGAGGCTTTTCCTTATTTCAAATTTCCGGATGACTTTCAGGCGTTATACGAACCAAAGGCCGCAGGGTATATCAGCCCGCGCAATCTGGTTCAGGCACAAACGGTCGCAGCAACCAATGCAGGGGCAAAATTGGTGGATGCGATTGCGCTGGGATTGAGTGAAGCAAAGGCGGGAATTCTTATCACGACGGACAAAGATGAGATAAACGCCGATCAGGTTCTGGTTGCTGCGGGTGGTTTTACCAATATGATCTTGCCGCAACCGCTGCCGCTAAGTGCCTACGCGCGTACCGTAGCTTATTTTGAGCTGAACGAGGATGAGGCCATGCGTTTGTCCGATATGCCTTCATTGGTGCTAAGCTTTGCGGATGGTCGCGACCCCTATATTCTACCTCCAATTCTTTACCCAAACGGCAAAACCTATATTAAGATCGGCGGTGATCAGGTCGATGAAATGCTGGAAACTGTTGATGATATCAAGGCTTGGTTCAAAAGCGGAGGCTCGGCTGAGGTTGGGAAATACCTGCGTTCTATGTTGCTGGATGTAATCCCGAACTTACGATATGAAGCCATGCATACCGAGGCTTGTATGACAACGTTTACCGCAGATGAAAGGCCGATCATTTCAAGGCAATCGGATCGGATTACAGTTGCAGTTGCAGGTTGCGGGCGCGGAGCTAAATGCTCGGACGAGCTGGGGCGCAGGGCTGCTGAACAGGCAACCGCTTTTGATACTGTTTAATGTCGCGGGCAGGCTATTGTGCAAGATTGCAAATGTTTTACATACGGCACCAAGAAGTTTCCCGATTGACCGAACCAATATGAACGATTACAGCGATTTCATAAGGGCGGATATTCGCGATTTTTAAAAAGGCAACGCTGTGATTTCCATTTGGATATTAGGGTTTATCGTAGGGGCAGGGCATGCGTTCGAGCCTGACCATATGGCTGCCGTTTCGGCATTGATCAGCGATAAAACCTCGCGCCGCGATATTGTGCGTCACGGTATGATCTGGGGTATTGGGCATACGTTGGTATTGCTGCTTGTGGGCGGCGTGGCATTGTTGATGAAAACCACCTTGTCGGAGCAATTTGTAGTTGGGCTGGAAGTGATGGTCGGCGTGATGCTGGTCGGGCTTGGGGCGCATGTGATTTACCGCCTTCGCCGTGACCGTGTGCATTTGCATCGCCACAGTCACCAAGACGGCGTTGAGCATATTCATATCCATTCCCACCAACATGACACCACCCCGCACACGCCTGCAAAACACAAACATGAACATCCCGACAGATCAGCATGGCGCACGCTAATGGTCGGTATTATGCACGGGATGGCGGGGTCTGCGGCTATTATTCTGACCACGGCGGCTACACTGAATTCAACACCTTTAGGATTGTTCTACATTGCCACGTTCGGTGCGGGGTCAATTCTGGGTATGGCCGCTATTTCGCTGATGATGTCTTTGGTTTTGATCCCTGTACGCGCTTTGACGCGTTTAAATAACGGGCTGCATTATTTTATCGGTACAGCGACGATGTCTGTGGGATTATATGTGATCGTGACGTCAGGTACGCTGCTGGAAGCTATGATTTAAGCATCGCCATGAATGTGCGGATCAATTTGCCGCCGCTGCGTTCCTTCAGGTTTATCACCACCTCTTCCATTTCAATAGGCTCGCCCTTGATGTGAATGGCAACCAGATGATTGCTGTTCGAGAACTCTTTTTGCGAAACAAAACCGATACCTGTACCCGAGCCGACGATTTCCTGCACTGCCTCACGACCTTCTGCCTCTATTGAAGGGATAAGTTTTACGCCTGCGGCCTTGGCGGCTATTTCCAGTTTTTGACGGGTTTTTGACCCGGCTTCACGCATGACCAATGGCAATTTTGCGAGTTGCTGTATGGAAAGAGCTTTGTGTTTTGAAAGCGGGTTGGATTTTGCCGCAAAGGCGATAATCGGGCTTTTCCCGAGTTTTACCACATGAATTTTCGGATTATCCGGGATGGTGCCCAAAACGCCGATATCGGCATCATAGGATAAAAGATCAGCGATAACATCTTGGGAATTGCCGGTTTTTATCTCTATCTTGATTTGCGGGAATGTTTCGCGGAATTTTTTAAGTGGCCCAAGAATATGATAGGCAGAATCTGCGTTTATCCGCAACGTGCCGGTCGTAAACGCCTTATTTTCGGTCAAAAAATCCAAAGCCTGATTTTCAACTTCAAACAGTCGTTTGGTGATCTCAAATAATTTTTCACCTTGCGGGGTTAGTGATACCTGCTTTTTTTGGCGGTTAAATAGCAAAAGATCATATGCTTCTTCCAGTTTTCTGACCTGATCTGAAACTGCTGGTTGGGTCAGATATAATGCCTGCGCCGCACGGGAAAACCCACCGCAAGTGGCGACAAAATGAAAGGCGCGGATTTGAACATAGCGCATGTATCACAACCTATAAGATTAATTGATATTATAATATGATTTAACGATTTTACAAATGATATATTCTGCGGCAAAACAATGCCAGAAAAGCATAATAGCAAAGTGATGCAACCTTATGTCTGACAGTGTAAAAATACCGAATCCGCGTTTAGGCGAGCCCTTTTTACTAACCCCCGGACCGTTGACCACATCTTATGAAGTCAAGCAGGCGATGCTGCGCGATTGGGGTAGCTGGGATGATGATTTTCGAGCAATGACAGTTGAATTGCGCAAAGGTCTACTGGCTTTGACCGGAGACACCAATGGGGTGCTGGATTGCGTGCCTATACAAGGTAGCGGGACATTTGCAGTTGAGGCGATGATCGGGACGTTTGTTCCAAAAGGCGGCCATGTGCTGGTTCTTGCTAACGGAGCATACGGCAAGCGATCTGCCGAAACGGTTGAACGTATCGGTCTGGGTCTTACGCTGATCGACAAAGGTGATTATATGCCGCCGCGCGGTGAAGAGGTCGCAGCGGCTTTAGCGGCTGACCCATCTATTAGCCATGTTATTGTGGCCCATTGCGAAACCAGTTCCGGTATCCTGAACCCCGTGCAAGAGATTGCAGATGCGGTCCATGCCGCAGGGCGCAAGTTTCTGATCGACAGTATGAGCGCCTTTGGCGGGGTCGATCTGGATTTTGAAGATCTGAAATATGAAGCGATGGTGTCATCTGCCAATAAATGTATCGAAGGTGTTCCGGGGTTTGGCTTTGTGATTGCGCGCAAAGACGCGTTAGAAGCGGCCAAGGGGAATTGCCATTCACTTAGTCTGGACATGCACGCGCAATGGGCCACGATGAATAAAACGGGGCAATGGCGGTTTACGCCACCGACCCATGTTGTGGCGGCCTTTCTGGTTGCACTCGCGGCACATAAGGCCGAGGGCGGTGTTGCCGGACGGGGTGCACGCTATACGCGCAACCGTGATGTGATGGTTGAAGGCATGCGCGCATTGGGATTTGAGACATTGTTGCAAGACCGCTGGTTGTCGCCGATTATCGTGACATTTTTCTGCCCTGCGGATGAAAAGTTTGTATTCAGCGATTTCTATAATCTGATGAAACAAAAGGGCTTTATCATTTACCCCGGAAAACTGACTGTTGTGGATAGTTTCCGTGTTGGCTGCATTGGCCAGATGGATGAACATATCATGCGTCGTGTGGTAACGGCCGCAAAAGAAACACTTGACGAAATGGGTGTCGCAGATGCAACCCCACCCGAAGCAGCACTGATCGAGCGCGCCAAACTGGCAGCTTAAAAATCATAAAGGAATGAAAATGACTAAATTGTCACCAGTGGTCGTGAACGACCGTACTTATGCCGCACCAAAGACCTGTGCGATTGCGATTTGTCTTGATGGCTGCGAGCCTGCTTATCTGGATGAGGCAATCAGTGCAGGCCTGATGCCAAACTTGAAACGGATCAAAGAAACCGGTACTGACCGTCTGGCGCATTCCGTGATCCCGTCGTTTACAAACCCGAACAATCTGTCGATTGCCACAGGTCGCCCGCCTTCGGTACACGGTATTTGCGGTAACTATCTGTATGACCCCGAAACCAAGACAGAAGTCATGATGAATGATGTGCGTTTCTTGCGGGCCCCGACAATATTCCACAAATTTCAAGAAGCTGGCGCACGTGTTGCCATTGTCACAGCCAAAGATAAGCTGCGGGCCTTGTTGGGCGCAAAGCTGACATTCGACAATGATACTGCAATTTGTTTTTCCGCAGAACGCTCTGACATCACCACAGTTGCAGAACATGGCATTGATAACGGCAGTGAATGGACTGGCATGGCGGTCCCTGAGGTTTATTCCGCAGAGTTGTCAGAGTTTGTGTTTGCAGCGGGTGTAAAACTGTTGGCGGAATGGAAGCCTGATGTGATGTATCTGACCACTACGGATTTCATCCAGCATAAACACGCACCGGGCGCACCTGTAGCCAATTCATTTTATGAGAATTTTGACAGATATCTGGGGCAGCTTGATGAAATGGGGGCTGCGATTGTTATCACGGGTGATCATGGGATGAAGCCTAAGCACCACGCGGACGGCAGCCCGAGTGTCGTTTATGTTCAGGACCTTATGGATGAATGGCTGGGTGAAGCTGCGGCGCGTGTGATCTTGCCGATAACCGATCCTTATGTTGTTCATCACGGCGCACTTGGTTCTTTTGCAACCATGTACCTGCCTGCTGATACTGATCGTCAGGACATCATTGACCGCCTTGCAAAAATCGATGGTATCGAATTTGTTTGCGGACGCGAAGAAGCTTGTGGTCGCTTCGGTTTGCCCGCCGATCGCATCGGGGACATTGTTTTGACTTCCGGCGAAACGGTTACAATCGGAACATCCGAAGATCGCCATGATCTGGCGGCTTTGAAAGACCCATTGCGCAGCCACGGCGGCCTGCATGAACAAACAGTACCGTTCATTGTCAATCGCGTGCTAGAGTTGGACGGGGCCCCTGATTTGCGCAACTTTGATGCGTTTTTCGTTGCGACCAAAGCGGCAGCACTTTGATATGAAGGATAATGATAGCATGCCTAACAAAACAGATATCAGACATGAAGGTATGCGCATCGGCGGTGAGATTGTTTTCACCGACGATGTGGTAGAAGTAAAATACCCCTATACCGACGAAGTAATTGGCACTGTGCCTGCGGGAAAAGCTGAACACGCGCGTAAAGCGTTCGAGATTGCAGCTGCGTATAAGTCAAAACTGTCGCGCTACGAGCGCAGCCAAATCCTGCAACGCGCGGGGGAGCTGATCGGCGAACGGCGCGATTATCTTGCCAAATGGCTGACGCTGGAGCTTGGCATCTGCCACCAGCATGCGATCTATGAAACCAAACGTGCACAGGACGTTTACCAGTTCGCGTCACATCAAGTTCTGAACGATGATGGCGAGATTTTTTCGTGTGATCTGACACATAATGGTAAAGAACGTAAAATCTTTACAAAACGTGAACCGGTTAAGGCTATCTCTGCAATCACACCGTTTAACCACCCGTTGAACATGGTTAGCCACAAAATAGCGCCGTCCATTGCAACAAACAACTGCATGGTGGTCAAACCAACAGAGCTGACCCCGCTCACTGCGATTGCTTTGGCAGACATACTCTATGAAGCGGGCCTTCCGCACGAGATGCTTCAGATCGTCACCGGCATGCCGCAAGACATCGGTGAAGAGATGATCGTCAATGAAAACATCGACATCATTACCTTCACAGGCGGCGTTCCTGTGGGCAAGTTGATTGCATCAAAAGCATCCTACAAGCGTCAGGCACTGGAACTGGGCGGTAATGACCCGTTGATTATTTGTAATGACCTGACGGATGCTGACTTGGAAAAAGCCGCGACCATTGCGGTGGCCGGTGCCACCGGCAACTCGGGGCAGCGCTGTACGGCGATCAAACGGATTTTGGTACAGGAAAGCGTGGCTGACAAGTTTGTGCCACTGGTGCTGGCAAAAGCCAAGGCAATCAAATTCGGTGATCCACAGGATCCAGAGACCCAGTTGGGTTGCGTGATCCATGCGCAAGCCGCCGAACTGTTTGAAAACCGTGTATTCATGGCCGAAAAAGAAGGTGCGGAAATCCTGTATCATCCCGGACGACAAGGCGCGCTTTTGCCACCCATCGTGGTTGATCATGTGCCCCATGACAGTGAATTGGTGATGGAAGAAACCTTTGGCCCGATTATACCGATCGTGCGGGTTCCTGATAATGACGAAGAGGTTATGGCGATTTCCAACTCTACGGATTTCGGCCTGTCATCAGGTGTTTGCACCAACGATCTGAACCGCGCGATTGCATATATCAACGGTCTGGATGTGGGCACATGCAACATCTGGGAACAACCCGGATACCGGATTGAAACGTCTCCCTTTGGCGGCATCAAAGACAGCGGCAATGCAGTCAAAGAAGGTGTGACCGAAGCGATGAAGTTTTTCACCAACGTCAAAACTTATTCCCTGCCTTGGCCAGAGTAGGCGTTTTTTAAGCGAACTAAACCAGTAAACTAGTTTAGTATTACAGAATTGAGGTCGCATGAAAACCAAGTTTGAACGTTTCAGCCATACCGAAGGCGAATCGAACACGTCGGATGCACGGCGTGACTGGGCAGATCAGGCGACAGGGCCAAAATCGGCACCTTTGCTGGAGCGCGATGCAAAAGCTTTTTTGCATCAAAGCCTTTCCAGCCCTTGTGTCAGTACCATAGCCAAAGCGGAAGGTATCTGGATCGAGGATTTGGATGGCAAACGTTATATGGATTTTCACGGCAATTCCGTGCATCACATTGGATACGGCCACCCCAAACTTGTGACTGCTATCAAAGCACAACTGGATGATCTACCGTTTGCGCCGCGCCGTTTTACCAATGAACCCGCCGTGGCACTGGCGGAAAAGCTGGCAGCTATTGCGCCGGGCAATTTGAATAAGATTTTGTTCACAACAGGTGGGTCTGACGCGAATGAAGTTGCCCTGAAAATCGCACGTGCGGCGACGGGGCGGTTTAAGACTATCTCGTTTTGGGATGCGTTTCATGGCGCGGGCTTTGGTGCAGCGTCCGTTGGGGGCGAAGCGACGTTTCGGTCGCATATCGCAGGGCCGCTTTTGCCCGGCGCAGAACATGTTGCACCTTTTGCCTGTTATCGCTGCCCGTATAATCATGCGGGGCCGGATGTTTGCGGGTTGGCATGTGCCGAAATGGTGAAATACGTGCTGGAACGCGAGGGCGATGTGGCCGCTGTGATAGCAGAGCCGATGCGTGCGGTGCCTTATGTGCCACCGCCCGGTTTTTGGCAGTCTGTGCGTGAGGCCTGTAATGCCCACGGTGCCTTGTTGATCATGGATGAAATTCCGACGGGATTGGGTAAAACGGGCAAGTTTTTTGCCTTTGAGCACGATGATTTCATCCCTGATATTGCGGTTCTTGGCAAAGCACTTGGTGGGGGTATCTTGCCGATTGCCGCCTGTATTGCAGATGAAAAACTGGATGTTTGTGGCGATTTTGCGATTGGGCATTACACCCATGAAAAGAACCCCGTGACTGCGCGCGCCGCACTGACCACGCTTGAAATAATCGAAGAAGAAGGTTTGGTCGATCGTGCAGCTGAATTAGGGGCCTATGCGATGGCGCGGCTTGAAAGCTTTGCTCGGAATTGTGCTATCATTGGTGATGTACGGGGCAGGGGATTGATGTTCGGGGTCGAGATTGTATCTGACAAGGCGCAAAAAACCGCAGCACCCGATTTGGCGGAAGCCATCTATTATAAATGCCTGGATAAGGGGCTGAGTTTCAAGATCAGCCAAGGCTGTGTTTTGACCCTGTCACCACCACTGACTATTGCACGCAAAGATCTGGATGCGGCGTTAACGATTGTTGAAACTGCGATTGGGGAAGCGGTTTAAAACTGCGGATCAATGACGCTTGGTGAAGGCCCGCCGCGCTCTATTGATATACCAGCGGCCAAAAGTACATCTTCGCGGTAACGGCCTGCAATAAGTTGTACACCTACGGGGATTTCGCCCGCAAATCCTGTTGAAACCGTTAACCCCGGCAATCCCAGCAAAGGTATTGCAAGTTGCGTCAATTGTGCCTCCATTGCCGCATTGAAATTCTGATCCGAGCTGACATCATATTGCTGTGGGAAGGGCAATTGACCTGATACCGGGCACAACAAAACGGGGTATTTTTGCATGAATAATGACCATTCGCGCAACAGGCCGGCACGCGCTTGCAAAGCATTCAACAAACCGTGCATATCAATATCCGGCGAACGTTTGGTCATGCGGTCGAATATCCACATGGAATCCGCTTCGGCTTCTTTTGCAATCATTTCTTTTGCGCCATAGCGCATTTCGCCCATCCAGAGTTTTGCGTTTAAATCAGCTGCTTCACGCATCGGCGGGCAAGGAACCTCTTCAACTGTCCAGCCATCCGCTTCTAATTTTTTGGCTGCATCTGTCAGGGCGGCTTTGACTTCTGGAACTACAGGCATGCCTTCGGGGGCGATGGTCAGTGCGGCGCGCTTGGGAAATGTGCCCAATTCAATCGGGGCAGGAACCCACCATGGATCGCGCGGGTCTGCGGCGGACATGGCTTCAAGTGCCAAAGCGATATCATCCATTGTACGGGCGAGCGGGCCTGAAACGGCCATAAGCTGTGCTCCGATATGGCGTTCAGCCATGGACGCGTTATAGGCAGGAATGCGTCCCAATGTCGGACGCAACCCGTGCAATCCACAGGCATAAGCCGGATAGCGGATAGAGCCGCCTATATCGGTGCCGTGTCCGATGGCGCAGATGCCGCTGGCAACAGCCGCCGCCGCACCACCTGATGAACCACCGGGGGTAATGCTTTTATCGTGCGGGTTCAGGGTTTGGCCGTGCAGATCGTTATTGGTAAACCAGCGTAAAGAAAATGCAGGCGTGTTGGTGCGCCCGACGATCACACCGCCGGCTTTTTTGATGTTTGAAACAACGGGGCTATCGGTTTTTGCAACCAGATCTTTCATTATTTTCAAGCCGTTGGTTGTTGCGTGCCCTGTCTGGTCTGCATTAACCTTGATCGTGACAGGCACGCCGCTAAGCGGGCCGGGGTCCTGACCATTGGCTATTTGTGTGTCAACAGCGCGTGCTGCACTTAAGGCTTCTTCCGGGAACTCCTGCACCACTGCATTTAGCGCCGGATTGACCGTGGCCAGTCGCTCTAGATGAGCGGTTGTAATTTCTACCGCTGTAAGTTTTTTCGTTTTAACATGGCTTGCTAGTTCAGTTGCTGAAAGTTTCCAAAGTTCTGACATGACGTCCTCATAAGATTGTCATGCACAAGACTGGCCCAGTTTATCGGGCTTTGCAACAATTTGCGTTGCTTGCTTCTTGACGACCATGCGGTATTGAAATAGGACGTGAATTCTGTGAGCGGGTATGGTGAAATGGTATCATAAGAGCCTTCCAAGCTTAAGGCGCGGGTTCGATTCCCGCTACCCGCTCCAAGCTTACTTGCACTTTTGAACAGGCCTGTTATCGATGCTTTACAGCATTTGAAAGATGGCCAATGAGACGATCAACCAACAGTCCAAACGACCTTGAAGAACGCGAAAAATCCAAGAAAGTTGGGTCGTTGCGAGGGCTGATACCTTTTCTAAAACCGTACCGTACGTTGATTATGCTGGCAATGCTGGCGTTGGTTACGACGGCAAGTTTGTCATTGTTATTGCCGCTTGCCGTGCGCCGTGTGGTTGATGGGTTTTCCGCCGACCGCGCAACACAAATGGATCAGTATTTCGGTGCTGCGATCGGGATTGCACTGCTATTGGCCATTGGCACCGGTTGTCGTTATTACTTTGTGACGCGCTTGGGTGAACGGGTGATCGCGGACATTAGAACATCTATATATAACAAAATGATAGGAATGTCGCCGCAGTTTTTCGAACGCGTTATGACGGGTGAAGTCATTTCACGTATCACAACGGATACAACGCTGATCCTGTCAGTTATCAGCAGTTCGGTTTCTATTGCATTGCGCAATCTTTTGATTTTTCTGGGCGGCATGGTTTTGATGCTTTTGACCTCTTTGAAACTGACAAGTTTGGTTTTGTTGATCGTGCCTTTGGTTATCGTTCCGATTATTGTGCTAGGCCGCCGCGTGCGCGGGCTTAGCCGTGAAAATCAGGATAAGATTGCGGAAAGTGCGGGCAATGCCTCTGAAACATTGCTTGCAGCGCAAACGGTGCAAGCTTTTACCCATGAAGCCCCAAGCAAAAAACGTTTTTCAGACCTGACGGAGCTGGCTTTTGATGCGGCACGTAAGCGCATAGGTGTAAGGGCGATAATGACTGTCATCGTGATTTTTATGGTGTTTACCGGCGTTCTGGGTGTGCTTTGGATGGGGGCACGTGACGTGCGTGCTGATATAATGTCTCCGGGGGAATTGGTGCAGTTTGTTATTTACGCGGTCCTTGTCGCGGGCGCTGTTGGTGCTTTGTCCGAGATTTGGGGCGAATTGCAACGTGCAGCAGGTGCAACCGAGCGATTGGCCGAGTTAATAGATGCCGAGGATAATGTAACTGATCCTGTGATACCCAAAACTATGAAGCAACCCGTACGCGGTGCGCTTAAGTTCGATGCGGTCAGTTTCAATTACCCTTCAAGGCCCGATATGCCTGCCTTAAAGGATTTGAACCTGTCGATCAAACCGGGTGAGACAATTGCCCTGGTGGGGCCGTCCGGGGCGGGTAAGTCAACTGTGTTCCAAATGGTTTTGCGGTTTTTTGACCCAACATCCGGTGCGGTTCTATTCGATGGTATAAACATTAAAGACATCGCCCGTGATATTTTCCGCAAGGAAATGGCATATGTGCCGCAAGACCCGGTTATCTTTGCCACATCTGCCAAGGAAAACATTCGTTTTGGTCGGCCTGATGCAACGGATGATGAGGTTGTTGAGGCGGCAAAAGCAGCGGCTGCACATACGTTTTTGATGAAGCTGCCTGATGGTTATGACAGCTTTGTCGGCGAACGCGGTGTGATGCTGTCGGGCGGGCAAAAACAGCGCATAGCTATTGCGCGGGCCATTTTACGTGACGCGCCTGTATTGTTGCTGGATGAGGCGACCTCTGCGCTTGACGCGGAAAGTGAACTGGCCGTGCAAAAAGCTGTAGAATTGCTGGCCAAAGACCGCACAACATTGATCGTGGCACACCGTTTGGCCACGGTTAAAAAGGCCGACCGTATTGTTGTGATGGATGAAGGTGAAGTTGTCGCTACCGGTACGCATGCAGAGTTGGTTAAAGAGGGCGGACTTTACGCAAGATTAGCCAAATTGCAGTTTACGCAATAGCGAAATGCCCCGGTCAGTTTTTCTTTTCGTTAACTTGTAATGACCTGCCCTAATACCCACCTGATTAAAGGCGGCTTAAATGTGCTGCACTATATCTGATAGGAGGGTCTTATGGGGCTATTAAATTTTGTAAAAAATGCAGGAAAATCTTTGTTCGGGTCGGCTGAAGCCGCGGAACCCGATGCAGATGTTTTAAAACAAGAGATTGAAAAACTGGGTCTGGATGCCAGCGGTCTGGAAATCAGTGTCGAGGGTGATACTGTTTCTGTCGGCGGTGAAGCTGTCAGTCAGGAAATGAAGGAAAAGGTCATTCTTGCAGTAGGTAACGTTGAAGGCGTGGCCGGTGTTGAAGACAATGCAGGTGGCGGTGGTACGTTCCATACGGTTGTCCGCGGTGATACATTGTCCGCGATTGCGAAGAAGTCTTTGGGAAGCGCAAACCGCTATCCTGAAATCTTCGAAGCCAATAAACCCATGCTGACCCATCCCGACAAGATTTATCCCGGTCAGGTTTTGCGCATCCCAAGCTAATACTGATTGAGCATAAATCTAACTAGGGCAGGTTATCCTGCCCTTTTTTATGCTTGGACGTGTCGTAATTCTTGCGTCATCGATCAATAAAACGCATCCTAGAAGAATTCTACGGTTGGGAACCTGTGGAATTTGGGAGGAAAGACATGAATTATAAATTTGCGACATCTGCAGATATAAAAGCAATCGAAAAAGAAATGCCGGTCGAAGAACGCTGGAGTGCTGAAACGGTTTATGAGCAGTTATGTCAAACCCGTGATGCTTATCCGGACAAACCGGCTGTCAGTTTTCAATTGAAATCCGGCCCCAAAGACAAAGCGATCACACTTTCCTGGACCGATCTGACAAAACAGGTCACGCAATGTGCCAATCTGTTTCGCTCTTTGGGTATCGGTAAAAAAGATGTGGTGGCTTACCTCTTGCCAACCTCTCATGAGACACTGATCACATTGATGGGGGGGATGACCGCAGGGATTGTGGCCCCGATCAATCCGACGCTGGAGCCTGAACAAATTGCAGCGCTGCTGCACGAAGCGGGTGCCAAGGTTCTGGTGACGATGAAATCTTTCCCGAAAACCGAAGTGGCGCAATTGGCAGCAAAAGCTGTGGCCTTGACGCCATCGGTTGAAACGGTGGTCGAGGTCGATCTATTACCGCATCTTACGCCGCCTTTAAAATGGATCGTACCTTTTGTCCGTCCCAAAAACCCTGTGACGCACAAGGCAAAAGTGATTGATTTCAACACAGCTCTTGCGGCAGAACCGGATGATGAGTTGGCTTTTGCAGAAACCGGCGATCGGTTCTGTGCCCATTTTCATACAGGTGGCACAACCGGCATGCCCAAGATCGTGCAGCACAAACATTCGGGTGTTTTGTATAATGGTTGGCTTGGGGATGCGTTGCTTTATTCCGCAAGCGACAATGTTCTTTGCCCACTTCCATTGTTTCATGTTTTTGCAGCCTATCCGATATGGGCTGGGTGCCTTGCGTCCGGTGCACATATGATTCTGCCAACGCCTGCGGGCTATCGTGGCGAAGGGGTATTTGATAATTTCTGGCAGTTGATCGAACGTTGGCAGGCAACATTCTTTGTGACAGTGCCAACGGCAGCATCCGCGTTGATGCAGCGGCCTGTGAACGCCGATATTTCATCCTTGAATGCTGTGTTTTGTGGTTCAGCGCCCTTACCGGTAGAGTTGTTCAAGCGATTTCAAACAGCAACCGGTGTCGAAATTCTTGAAGGTTACGGCATGTCTGAAGCAACTTGCCTGATCTCGTGCAATCCAAAAGACGGGTTGCGTAAAGTCGGCTCTGTTGGTGTCATTCTGCCCTATACGGATGTAAAAATCTTACACTGCGACAGCTCCGGTAAAGTTCTGGAAGAAATGCAAACCGAAGAGGTCGGCGAGATTTGTGTGTCGAACCCCGGTGTGGTTGTCGGTGCCACATATACAGAAGCTGGCAAGAACAAAGGGCTTTTTGCCAAAAAGAAATACCTGCGCACGGGCGATTTGGGGCGTTTCGACAAAGACGGGTATCTATGGATTACAGGCCGTGCCAAGGATTTGATTATTCGCGGCGGCCATAATATTGACCCCGCAATGATAGAAGAGGCAATGGCTGCCCATGAACAGGTTGCTTTTGCCGGCGCCATTGGTCAGCCGGATGCAAAAGCAGGTGAATTGCCTTGCGCCTATGTGGAATTAATTGATGGCGCAACGGTTACGCTGGATGACTTGATGGCTTTTGCAAAAGAGCATGTGCATGAACGTGCAGCAGTACCTAAGTATATGGAAATTTTGGACGAATTGCCAAAAACCGCTGTCGGGAAGATATTCAAGCCCGACCTGCGCAAATCTGCGATCATACGCATTTACAATGCAGCACTTGCTGATGCCGGGCTTGATATCCATGTGGTAAGGGTGACCGAAAGCAAAAAGCGCGGACTTGTGGCGCAGCTTGTGAAAGCGGATGACAGTATCAAGGATAAAGACGTAACCAAGGTTTTGGGCAGCTTCATCCGCCCTTGGGAATGGGCCGAGTAGGTAAATCATATGTGGCAAGGCAGCCTTTTGCATATACATACGACCCCTAAAGGTCGTGCGCCGATGGTCGCGCTGCAATCGGCCAAGCTGACCAAAGGACAGGGAATTGAAGGCGATCGCTATGCGTTGGGGACGGGGAAATATTCACCTTTCCCGGACATACGCGAGGTTACGCTGATCGAGGTGGAAACGCTTGAGGCTTTGATCCGCGATCATGATATTGATCTGTCCCCTGAAGAGCATCGCCGCAACCTGACAACACGGGGCGTTCCGCTGAACCATCTTGTCGGCAAGCGGTTTTGGGTCGGGAATGTTTTGCTGGAAGGCGGCAGGCTGAATACGCCGTGCCGTTATCTGGACCTTGTGACGGGTAAAACGGTTTGCGACCTAATGGAACATAGATCGGGATTGAACTGTTCAATCGTTGAGGGCGGCGAGATTAAAACCGGTGATATTATCAAGCCCTAACTGTTCTGCCCTGCAAATTGCGCCTGCATTTCATCACGGGCATCATCGCTGATTTTGGCAAACATCACCTCTGGTACAGTGAACGCGTGACCTGCGGGCAGGGTTCCCAAGGCAGTTTTAACATCCGTAGGCCATGCCGCTTTTGTGTTCATGGCTTTTAGCATTGTGGCGGCAGCATCAGGGATGAAGGGTTCAGACAGTACAGCATAAAGCGGGATCAGATTGAGTGCAAAGCGTACGATTGCGGCGGCGGCATCAGGGTCGGTTTTGAACTTGGCCCACGGCTCGGCGGCTTGCAGGTATTCATTGCCCGCCACCCATATAGCACGTAAGTCCGCTGCGGATTTGCGAATTTCCATCGCTTCCATATGCGTTTCATATGCCTTTAGGCGTGCGGTTATTTCTGCGATCACGGCTTCTTCGGCAGGGCCGTAAGCGCCGCCCGCAGGAACTTCTTCGCCGAATTTCGCACGGCAGAACTTGGTGATGCGTGATACGAAATTGCCCAGCACGTCTGCCAAGTCTTTATTCACGGTGGCTTGGAAGTTTTCCCATGTGAATTCACTGTCAGAGCTTTCGGGCACATGGGTCAGCAACCACCAGCGCCAGTAGTCAGATGGCAGAATGTTCAGTGCCTGATCCATAAAGACACCACGCCCCTTAGACGTAGAGAACTGTCCACCGTCGTAATTCAGGTAGTTGAAGGATTTGATGTAATCGACCAGCTTCCATGGCTCACCCGAGCCCATGATGGTGCAGGGGAACGACAGGGTGTGGAAGGGGACGTTATCCTTGCCCATAAACTGGACGTATTTCACATCATCCGCACCTTTGTCTGTACGCCACCAGCGTTCCCACTCACTTGCGTCTTTGCCATTGGCTTCGGCCCATTCGGCGGTGGCGGCAATATATTCGATAGGGGCGTCAAACCAGACATAGAAAACTTTGCCTTCCATACCTTCCCAGTCACAGTCACCGCGTTTAACAGGGATACCCCAATCAAGATCGCGCGTAATGCCGCGATCACGTAGGCCGTCACCGTCATGCAACCATTTTTTGGCAATGGACGTGGTCAGGATAGGCCAGCCTTTTTTACTGTCGATCCATGTATCCAACTTACCACTCATGGCGGATTGTTTCAGGTACAAATGCTTGGTTTCACGCACTTCCAGATCAGTTGAACCCGATATGGCAGAGCGCGGATTGATCAGATCGGTAGGGTTCAGCTGTTTGGTGCAGTTTTCACATTGATCGCCGCGTGCACCATCATAGCCGCAATTCGGGCATTCGCCTTCGATATAGCGGTCGGGTAGGTAACGACCATCGGCATTCGAATAAACCTGTTTTTCGTTGACCTCTTCAATCAGACCGTTCTCGGCCAGCTTTCCTGCAAAATGCTGGGTTAGCGCGTGGTTTTGCGCACTTGACGAGCGGCCGAAATAATCAAAAGACAGGCCAAAGCCTTTTGCCAGATTGGCCTGTACAGCATGCATTTCTGCACAATATTCCGCCACATCCTGTCCAGTTTTTGCGGAATATTGTGCAGAAA
>Ga0209344_10001747_pt1 | contig 26962 bp, 28 predicted proteins | sample Cruoilmetagenom6_FD_187293 | JGI IMG/M metagenome (GOLD analysis project Ga0209344, IMG submission 187293) | Oil polluted marine microbial communities from Coal Oil Point, Santa Barbara, California, USA - Santa Barbara Oil Seep Sample 6 (SPAdes)... | ecosystem: Environmental > Aquatic > Marine... | reverse complement strand
TAGTCCTTGAGAATCATGCCGAGCAGCGCGACAGAGCCGGCGGCGACGAGGCCAAGCACGATCGCTCCAAAGATGGGAGCCCATGCTTTCGCGGGGTCACCCGACGCTTGTCCGGCAAATTGAATAAGTAGCCGCCCGATGCCACCTTGGAGCCCTGTCGATACTTCGGCAACAACAGCACCAATGACGGCGTTCGCTGCACCAAGGCGCAGCGCCGGCAGAAGGTAGGGCACAGCGGCAGGTAGCCGCAAGCGCAGGAGTGTCGACCAATAGCCAGACGCGTAGGTCTCGAATAGTTCAACGTGAATGCGGTCAGGGGACTGCAGCCCTTTGAGCGCTCCGATAGTGATGGGGAAGAACGCTAGATAGCTCGCGATGAGTGCCACCGACATCCAGTCTTGCCACTCGAAGGAACCGATCTCGACCCGTGAACCCCAACTTTTCACCACGGGGGCGAATGCGATGAGCGGCACCGTTTGGCTGATGACGATCCACGGCAGCAGACCGAATTCGGCTAAACGCCAACGCTGCATGAGTAGTGCGAAGGCGACCCCCACAACAACACCCACAGCCCAACCCGCAGCGGCGATGCCAAGCGTGGTGAGCGCGGCAAGCGCGACGACGGCCCAGAGCGGAAGCGCCCCATCAGCACGCGTGACCGGCTCGGCCAGCCGCACCACCATGTCCCACAGATGCGGCATAGCCAGATCGGTCGTGCGCGGAAGCACTCGGAGTTCACCGATCAGCACGCCGTTGTCGGGGCCCAGGAACTTGTAGCCCTCCCAGATCAGTGCAATGAATAGCACTCCCGCGATGCCCCAGCCGAAGCCGCCGAGCAGTCGAGTGCGCGCGCGGCTGCTCGCTGCACCCGACGATCTCGCGGCGCGGACGGCAACCTCCCCACGCTTATCATTTTGGGTTGCCGTCATCGGGTTAGGCCTTCGCCGTCACGGTGTCGGTGAGGGCCGGAATCACGGTCTCGCCATACACGCGCAGCGTTTCCTCTTTGTTGTCGTGCTGCAGGTAGCCGGCGAACTGATCGACTCCCAGCTCGCGCAACTTCTCCAGTTTTTCGATGTGCTGTTCGGCGGTTCCCATGACGCAGAACCGGTCAACGATTTCGTCAGGCACGAAGTCGGCGTGAGTGTTGCCCGCCTGACCGTGCTGGTTGTAGTCGTAGCCTTCGCGCTTCTCGATGTAGTCGGTGAGGGCCTTCGGCACGTCTCCGCCAGTACCGTACTTCTTCACGATGTCTGCCACGTGGTTACCGACCATGCCTCCGAACCAGCGGCACTGGTCGCGCATGTGCTCCAAGTCATCGCCGATGTACATCGGGGCGGCAACGCAGAACTTGATCGACATCGGATCGCGCCCGACAGCTTCAGCGGCGTCGCGGACCTTTTTGATCATCCACGCGGCAATATCGAGGTCGGCGAGTTGCAAGATGAAGCCGTCTCCGACTTCACCCGTGAGTTTGAGCGCGAGAGGGCCATACGCGGCCACCCACATCTCGAGCTCTGAGCCCTTGCTCCACGGAAGCTGCAACTGAGCCCCCGCGTATTCAACCGAACGCGAGTTCGCGAGTTCACGGATGACGTGAATTGACTCGCGAAGTTCCTTCAGCGTCGTGGGCTTGCCATTGGTCACGCGCACCGCGGAGTCACCCCGGCCAATCCCGCAGACGGTGCGGTTACCGTACATCTCGTTGAGCGTGGCGTAGGTGGATGCCGTGACAGTCCAGTCGCGCGTGGCCGGGTTTGTCACCATCGGCCCGATCTTAATTTTTCGGGTTTCGGCCAAGATCTGGCTGTAGATCACATAGGGCTCTTGCCAGAGAATGTGCGAGTCAAACGTCCAGACATAGTCAAAGCCATGCGCCTCTGCGAGCTTCGCTAGTTGGACCGTTCGTGCTGCGGGCGGGTTGGTCTGTAGTACTGCTCCGAAATCCATCGGCTCCTCATTCGTCGGGAAAGATCGGTCGGGTGCGGCATCCGCCAGCCGAAGCCGAACGGATGCCGCAACGCGAACGATTAGGTCAGGTACTGAGTGAGACCGCGCTTCATGAAGCGGCCATCGCCCTTCGAACCGAGATACTCATCGCCATCGACGATGACCTTGCCACGCGAAATGACGGTGTCAACGTGACCGTCAATCTCGAAGCCCTCCCAGGCAGCGTGATCCATGTTCATGTGGTGCTTCTTGCCGGTGGGGTTGCCGTTTTCGTCGACAGGCATACCAATCGACGTGTGACCGTTGGGGTCGTAAACGACGATGTCGGCATCGGCGCCGGGCTGAATGACGCCCTTTCGGCCGTAGACACCGAACATGCGAGCGGGGGTGGTGCTCGTTAGTTCGACCCAGCGTTCGAGAGTGATCTCTCCGGTGACGACACCCTGATACATGAGGTCCATGCGGTGCTCGACAGTTCCCATGCCGTTGGGAATCTTGCGGAAGTCCGCGAGACCCAACTCTTTCTGGTCTTTCATGCAGAACGGGCAGTGATCTGTCGAGACCATCTGAACATCGTTGGTGCGCAGCGATTGCCACATGGCGTCCTGATGGCCCTCTTCGCGCGAACGCAACGGAGTCGAGCACACCCACTTGGCACCTTCGAAGTGGCCGTACTGCTCGCTCTGAGCACCCAGCTGCTCTTCGAGACTCAAGTAAAGGTACTGCGGGCACGTCTCGGCGAAAACATTCTGGCCACGGTCGCGAGCAGTCGCGATCTGTTCGACGGCCTGCTTTGCGCTCACATGCACTACGTAGAGTGGTGCCCCCGTGAGCTTGCCAAGCATGATCGCGCGGTGAGTCGCTTCCTCTTCCATCTCCCAGGCACGAGCAACACCGTGGAAGTATGGGTCAGTCTTACCCTGTTCGACAAGCTGTTCGGCGAGAACGTCGATGACGGGACCGTTCTCGGCGTGCATCATTGTCATCATGCCGGTGTCGCGTGACACCTGCATTGCCTTCAAGATCTGGGCGTCATCCGAGTAGAACACTCCCGGATATGCCATGAACATCTTGAAGCTCGTGATGCCCTCGTCAGGCAGCTTCGCCATTGCCTTCAGCGACTCGGGGGTGACGTCGCCGACAATCTGGTGGAAGCCGTAGTCGATGGCGCAGTTGCCATCAGCCTTCGCATGCCAGGCCGCGAGAGAATCCTCGATGCGTTCGCCGAAGGTCTGCACCGCGAAGTCGATGATCGAGGTCGTTCCACCCCAAGCTGCAGCGCGAGTGCCGGTCTCGAACGTGTCGATCGCCGCGGTGCCACCGAAGGGCAACTCCATGTGCGTGTGCGCATCGATGCCGCCGGGAATGACGTACTTTCCCGTGGCATCAATGACGGTGTCGACGGATGCCGCAACATCCGTTCCAAACAGCGTGCTGCCGGGTGACAGCACGGCTTTGATTACTTCGCCGTCGATCAAGACGTCTGCTGGGGCGCGCCCCGTTGAGCTGACGACTGTTCCGCCGGAAATGAGAGTGGTGGCCATGATTCGCTCCTCTGCGATGTCGAATGCCTACTGTTCCCCGGGCGCCAAGACAGCCCGGGGCTGACGTTGGACTTACTTGGGGATCGACAGGTAGGCGTCGGGGCGACGGTCGCGGTAGAACTGCCAGTCGTCGCGCATCTCCTGCACGAGATCCATCTCGAGATCGCGAATCATGATCTCTTCGTCGGTTCCCGAGCCACGCTCGCCCACGAAATTTCCGCGGGGGTCGATGACCTGGCTGGTGCCGTAGAAGTCAACGGCTTCGTCGCCGTACTCGTTGTCTTCGAGGCCGACACGGTTGGGCTGAAGAACGAAGTAGCCGTTAGCTACGGCTGCAGCGGGGCCCTCAACCTCCCAGAGACGGTTGGATAGTCCCGGCTTGGTGGCGTTCGGGTTGAAGACAATTTCGGCGCCATTCAGACCCAGTTCGCGCCATCCCTCGGGGAAGTGGCGATCGTAACAGATGTGAACGCCGACCTTGCCGACGGCGGTGTTGAACATCGGGAAGCCAAGGTTGCCGGGGGTGAAGTAGAACTTTTCCCAGAACTTGTCGAGGTGAGGAATGTGGTGCTTGCGGTACGAACCGAGGTTGGTGCCATCCGCGTCAACTACGACAGCGGTGTTGTAATAGACGCCCGTCATCGCCTCTTCATAGATCGGCAGAATCATGACCATGTTGAGTTCCTTGGCCAGGGCCTGAAAGCGCGTAACGATCGGGCCATCAACAGGCTCGGCGTAGCGGTAGTACTTCTTGTCCTGGGTGATCCCGAAGTAGGGGCCGTAGAAGAGCTCTTGGAAGCAGATGATTTGAGCGCCTTGCTCTTTGGCATCCCGAGCGAACTGCTCGTGCTTGTCAAGCATCGACTCCTTGTCGCCTGTCCAAGTGGTCTGTGTGATTGCTGCGCGAACGATCGTCATGGTGCCTCCTGCGTTATCCGACTTCGTCATATCGACCGGGCGTCGGAAGAATGTTGCGTAAACGGGATCAGTCACCCGTCTTACTCATTCTCCATCTCGCTCATGTCAATTGCGTTGTGCTTTTATGACGTTGTGGTTACTGATCATGGCCTGAGAACGCAAAAGAGGCAATCATCATTTGTGCTGAAGAGAACCCGCGATGGGCACCTCGCCAGCATTTAGGCTGCGGCACCGCCGAATATTCACGACGACCGAGCAGAAGTCCAGACCATTCGCGCGCGGGGTTGGCGCACGCGAATGGGCCGCTGTGCCGCCGCAAACACCGTGGTGACCTCGCGGGCGTGCAACACCGATTCGGGCGCACGAGCGGCCAGGGACCCAAAACCTGCCGCTGCAAGTAACCCGTCGTCGAGGTGCACCAACTCGGCAGGCTGCAATGGCCACGGCTCGTGGTGGTTGCGACAGTAGATGGTGCGGCCGCGGTGCGTTTCGTGGAAACCCCATCGCGCGGTGAGGAACGTCGCCAGCGGGTCAACCGCGAGTGCGGCGCTCGCCGCTGGGTCCTCCACCGGTTGAACAATGATGTGGGAGGCAGCATCCGGCTGGCCGTGCCGTTTTGTCTTGTAGGCGATGCGCCCCTCTCGTCGCCCGATCTTCATCGATGCCCACTGGTATGGCAGCCCAAAAGCGGCCCGTGCAGTGAGCACCGGGATCAGGTGTGACGCTTCGAGAGACAAGAAGACCACACCCCGTCGGCCATTGTCATCAACGGAATAGAGACGAACATTGACCTCGGGGAAGTCGCCTAGCCAGGGGACGGCGGGACCACCGAAGAAGGAGCTCTGCGACATCTGAAACGCGACAAGGCCCACCCACGTGCTGCCGCCGAACACATCGGGCCGGCACCCTGTCGGCAGGTAGTCAGCGACCAGTGACGGGTCGACCTGCCAGTGCAAGAACGTGACCTCGCTCCAGCGTTGCCGCAGGATAGCGGCACCACCGAGCGGGGGCGCGTTGCGGGACATCAGCGTGGTAGCTGGTTGTCGCGCCGCATAAATGGTCTCCAGAGCACGACCTGATCGGCACGTTCTGTACGGGTTCCGGCCCTGAGGGAGATCACCTCGCCGGCAGTTCCGGCCGCAAAGACACGGCTGCCCGGCCGGGAGAGCAGTTCATCGGCCAAGGCCGCCTCGAGTTCCCGCACGCGCGAGCTAAGTTCGGTGACCTGGTTTTCGAGGTCGAGAATGCGTTTGATGCCTTCGAGGTTCAGACCTTCGGCGCTGAGCGCCGCGATCTCGCGCAACTGCATCACGTCGCGCATCGAATAACGCCGCGACCGACCGCTGGTTCTCGTGGGAGACACGAGACCCAGACGGTCGTACTGTCGCAGCGTCTGCGGATGCATTCCCGCCAGCTCCGCCGCAACGGCGATAGCGAAGGCGGGGGATAGCTCATCCATAGCTGTTAGCTCCTGGCTCTGGCAATCAGATCATCACGCGGATTCTCTGCGGGCATTGCTTCGGCAAAGGCCTCGAGATGCTTTAGCGCAGCCTCCGGAATGCGGTTAGGTACAGCGACCTGCACTTCTGCAAGCAGATCTCCGGTTGCTTTCGTCGTGGTCACCCCGCGACCCTTCACTCGCAATACTCGCCCGCTGGGTGTTCCCGGCGCAACCTTGAGTTTCACTGGGGTACCGCCAAGGGTGGGAACTTCGATGGTGGCGCCGAGCACGGCTTCCGAGTACGTCACCGGCACGACAACCCGCAGGTTGTTGCCGTCACGTTCAAACACCGGATGCTTGCGCACGGTTACGGTGAGTACGAGGTCACCTGGTTCACCACCCTGCGGGCTCGGCTCTCCTTTTCCCTTGAGCCGAATCTTCTGCCCGTCACTGACCCCCGCGGGAATCTTGACGTTCATAGGACGACCGCCTGAGGGCTGGAGCTTGATCGTTTCGCCGTTGATGGCGGTACCGAAGTCAAGGGTTGTTGTTGCCGCAAGGTCGCGCCCCTTGGCTGGGCCACCCCGGAATCCGGGACCACCACCGGGGCCACCCGGCCCGCCAAACATTCCCCCCAGAAGATCCTCAAAGGATGCGCCGGACTGCGCACTGCTGTACCGCTGGCCGCTGTAACCCTGCCCCGCACCGCCACCGAACATGCCACCGAAGACATCCTCGAAGCCGCCGGACTGGCCGCCCGCTTGGAACCGCGCGCCGGAGCCCATAGCGCGAACCTGATCGTATTCTTTGCGCGTTTCTGGGTCCGAAAGCACGGAGTGCGCTTCGCTGATCTCTTTGAAGCGCGCCTCCGCCTTCGAATCGCCGGGGTTTGAATCCGGGTGATACTGTCGCGCGAGTTTGCGATAGGTCTTTTTCAGGTCGGCTTCAGAAATGTCTTTCGACACTCCTAGAACCTTGTAAAAGTCCTTGTCGAACCAATCTTGGCTAGCCACTACACGCCACCCCCGACTTACTCAGCGGGGCCGGAGACCGCAACCTTTGCGGCACGCACAACGCGCTCACCAAGAATGTAGCCAGGCTCAACGACGTCAGCGATCGTGTTCTCGCTCGCCTCTGGGTCGGTCAAGTGCACAACCGCTTCGTGGAATTCGGGGTTAAAGGCTTCACCCTTCTCCCCGATCTTGCGCAGCCCGAACCGATCAAAACTTGCTTGGATCTTCTGCGCAACAAGAGCCAGCGGAGTCCCCTCAACGAGATCGCCATGCTTTTCAGCACGGTCGAGATCGTCGAGTGCCGGCAGCATCGACCGCACAACATCAGCGATCACGGCTTCGCGGTTAGCAACCCGATCCCGCTCGACGCGCGTACGGAAGTTCACCAATTCGGCCTGGGCGCGCAACATCTGGTCGCGCATTTCGCCCACGAGGTCGCGGCTAGCTTCATCAAGAAGACGCTGGTCTTCTTCACTCAGCTCGTTTGCTTCGGCGTCCGCTGCGTTCTCGGCATCCGACGCATCTTCTGCGGGCTGCTCATCGGCATCCGCGCCATCAGCGTCGGCACTTTCATCGGCGGGATGCCCCTCGGCTGCCGCAGATTCCTCTGCGGCAGCCGAGTCGGCCGCACGGACGTCGCCGGTTTCCGGATCGACGCGACGTTTGTCGCTGACTACCGGCTCCTGGTTTTCGTCGTGGTCCTTGTTCTTGTCAGACATTTACTTCTTGTCCGAGTCAGTTTCGTCTTCGTCAACAACTTCTGCGTCGACGATATCTTCGTCAGAGTTCTCGTCAGCCGGGCCCTCAGCACCTTCTGCAGCGGCCTCAGGGTTCTCTTCCTGGTGCTTGTAGATTGCTTCGCCGAGCTTCTGCTGGCTCTCGGTCAGCTTGTCGAAGGCGGTCTTGACCGCTGCTTCGTCGTCGCCAGCAAGTGCCGTGTTCAGAGCGTCAACGTCGGCCTGGACCTCGGTCTTGACGTCCTCAGGCAGCTTTTCAGCGTTGTCGGTGATGAGCTTTCCGGTGGAGTACGCGAGCTGCTCTGCGTTGTTGCGGACTTCGGCCGCCTCACGGCGAGCCTTGTCTTCCGCAGCGTGCTCTTCGCCCTCGCGCACCATACGCTCGATGTCTTCCTTCGACAGGCTTGAACCGCCCGTGATGGTCATCGACTGCTCCTTGCCGGTGCCCTTGTCCTTTGCCGACACGTGCACGATGCCGTTGGCGTCGATGTCGAAGGTGACCTCAACCTGCGGGATGCCACGAGGTGCCGGAGCAATACCGGTGAGCTCGAATGTTCCGAGGTTCTTGTTGTCGCGAGTGAACTCACGCTCGCCCTGGAAGACCTGAATCGACACGGAGGGCTGGTTGTCATCCGCCGTGGTGAAGGTCTCGCTGCGCTTGGTCGGGATCGCGGTGTTGCGTTCGATGAGCTTGGTCATCATTCCGCCCTTAGTCTCGATACCGAGGCTCAGCGGGGTGACGTCGATGAGCAGAACGTCTTTGCGGTCGCCCTTCAACACGCCGGCTTGAAGCGCTGCACCTACGGCAACGACCTCGTCGGGGTTCACACCCTTGTTGGGCTCCTTGCCGCCGGTGAGCGTCTTGACGAGGTCAACGACTGCCGGCATACGGGTCGATCCACCAACGAGAACAACGTGCGCTACGTCGGCAAGCTTCACGCCTGCTTCCTTGATGACGTCGTTGAATGGCTTCTTGACGCGCTCAAGCAGATCTGCGGTGAGTTCTTCGAACTTGGCGCGAGACAGCGACTCGTCGAGGTTGGCCGGGCCGCTTTCGGTGAGCGAGAGGTACGGGAGCTGGATGCTCGTGGACGTCTGCGAGGAGAGTTCCTTCTTCGCCTGCTCGGCTGCTTCCTTGAGACGCTGCTTAGCAATCTTGTCTCCGGAAACGTCGACACCGGTCGAGTCCTTGAAGCGCTGGATCAGGTAGTCAACGACGCGGGCATCCCAGTCGTCACCGCCGAGGCGGTTGTCGCCGGAGGTCGACTTCACCTGAATGGTCGAGAAGTCGTCGTCCTTGCCCACTTCGAGCAGCGAAACGTCGAAGGTTCCACCACCGAGGTCGAAGACCAAAATGAGTTCGTCTTCTTTGCCCTTGTCGAGGCCGTAGGCCAGTGCAGCAGCGGTGGGCTCGTTGATGATGCGCAGAACGTTGAGGCCCGCGATCTCGCCGGCCTCTTTGGTGGCCTGACGCTCGGCGTCGTTGAAGTAGGCGGGAACGGTGATCACTGCGTCAGTGACGTCCTCGCCGAGGTACTGTTCGGCGTCGCGCTTGAGCTTGGCCAGCGTACGAGCCGAGATCTCCTGCGGGGTGTACTTCTTGTCGTCGACCTTGACCGTCCAGTCAGTACCAATGTGGCGTTTGACGGAGGCGATGGTGCGATCAACGTTGGTGACGGCCTGACGCTTGGCGGTTTCACCAACGAGGACTTCGCCATCCTTGGTGAATGCGACGACGGATGGCGTGGTGCGCATTCCTTCGGCGTTTGCGATGACGGTGGGTTCTCCACCTTCGAGAACGGAAACCACGGAGTTCGTGGTTCCGAGGTCAATTCCTACTGCTCGAGCCATGTGCTCTTACTCCTTTAAGCGTTGCGGAGCGCGAACTTGAGTCGCGCTGTATCAAGTTTCTACCTGCGTGGCGCGAGAGTCAAGTTGAGAAGCTGAAAGTTGAGTGTGCATGACTCAAGAATGGAGAGATTGCCGCGCTTCGAGCGTCAAACACCGATTGTTTACCCCGCACCACTAGCCTGATCGCATGACTGACATGGACGGCAACAACCCGCCCCCCGGCACTCCTCGAGTTCCTCGCGTTGCCAACACACGCGCTCTGGGCACAATCGGGCAAGGCCTCATCGAAGAGACCCCCATCCCCCGGAGTCGCGTTCGCGCCTGGGCCCTCTGGGACTGGGGTTCGGCTGCATTCAATGCTGTCGTAACAACGTTTGTCTTCAGCACCTACCTAGCAAGTGATCTGTTCATCGACCCCGCAATTGTGGCGGCGGCCGGCGACGACACCAAGAACCCCGCTCTCGTGCTCGCGCAAGCCAACAACACCACCATCATTTCGGGCGCCCTGACCATCGCCGGCATCCTCGTCGCGATCCTTGCCCCCGTTCTGGGACAGCGCTCGGACGGTTCAGGACGCCGCAAGCTGTGGCTGGCGATCAACACCGGTCTCGTGGTGCTGTCGATGGCCGCCATGTTCTTCGTGGCCCCCGTCCCCTCCTACATCTACCTCGGAGCCGCGCTGCTGGCCGCCGGAAACATTTTCTTCGAGTTCGCGAGCGTCAACTACAACGCGATGCTCGTTCAGGTGTCAACGCCGAAGACGGTCGGCCGCGTCTCCGGCTTCGGCTGGGGAATGGGCTACATCGGCGGGATCGTCCTGCTGATCATTCTCCTCGTGCTGTTCATCCAAAGCTTTGGAAGCGACACCGGTAATGGTCTCTTGAACGTTCCCTCCGGAAGCGACGGCGACGCCCTTGATGTGCGCTTCGCGGTGCTCACCTCGGCCGTGTGGTTCGCGATCTTCGCCATCCCGGTGCTCATTGCCGTTCCTGAGATTCCTGCGCGAGCGCGAGAAAATCGGGTGAACTTCTTTGCCAGCTACGCCAAGTTATTCGGCACCATCAGATCGCTGGCCAAGAAAAGCCCCCAAGTGCTCATGTTCCTTCTCGCCAGCGCCATCTTCCGCGATGGGCTAGCCGCGGTGTTCACCTTCGGTGCCATCATCGCCGCCCAGGTGTTTGGCTTCAGTTCGAGCGAGGTCATCTACTTCGCGGTCGCCGCAAACCTCGTCGCCGGAATCGGCACGTTCATCGGCGGATGGCTGGATGACACCCTCGGCGCCAAGAACGTGATCATCGGATCCCTCATCGGTTTGGTTGCCGCCGGCCTCGCCGTGCTCTTCATCGGGGATGCAAAGACGGGGTTCTGGATTGCGGGGCTCTTCCTGACGCTGTTCGTCGGTCCCGTGCAAGCGGCAAGCCGAAGCTTCTTGGCTCGCATCACGCCGGTAGGGCGCGAAGGTGAAATCTTTGGCCTCTACGCGACCACCGGGCGCGCCGTCAGCTTCCTAGCGCCCGGCCTCTTCACGCTCTTCGTCACCCTGACCGGCGACACTCGCTTCGGCATCATCGGCATCGTGATCGTCCTGCTCGCCGGGCTCACGCTGATGATTCCTGTCAAAGCTAAGCAGTCGGTAATCGACTAAGCGGAGCATCCGAGTAGGCAAGCAGCGAACGCTTCTCTCTCGTTGCTGTTTACCGCAGGACTCCTCCCGCCAGCGCATTCAGAGGAGTAATGTCGGTTTATGGACACGCAACAGCCCATCGGATATTGGGTGAAGCTCGTCGACCGGCTCATCGACGAACTCTTTGCCACCACCTTGGAAGAGCACGGAATCACCCGCCGCCAATGGCAACTGCTCAACGTGCTGTCGAATGGCCCCGCTGGAGTGCAGCGCCTCGACGTAGAGATCGCGCCGTTCCTCAGCCCGGCGACGACACCTCAGGGGCAGAGCGCTCCGACGAGTTCCGTGGAGTCGCTTGCCGAACTCGTCGACAGCGATTGGCTCGCTACTGACGGTACGGTCTACGAACTCACGGAGCGCGGTCGCACCGTGGTCGGCCGCCTCACCGAGGTCATCGCGAACGAACGCACGAGAGCAACCGCGGGATTGACACCCCAGCAGTACGACACTGCCGTGACGGTGCTGGAAACTATGGCTCGTAATCTCAGTGCCGAAGACGGTAGCGAATCACCTGCCTAGGAAGCACCACTTCTACCAGCCGAACCACGCTGCGGGCGCAGCAAGAACATGCACCCTGCGACCATCAGCGCTTGGTATTGTCGTTGATACAGATCAAGGCGGAGTGACGAAAGGCTACATGTTGAGCAGCTCAATCAGAGCTTCCTCGCTGGCAGGCAGTGTTCGGCGCTCGGTAGTTTCTGGAGTTGCCGAATGAGTCGCTGGCTAGTCACCGGAGCCACCGGGCTTCTGGGCAGCAATGCCCTCCTGCTCTTGCAAGAGAGCCACGATGTCATCGGCACGGCACGGGTCGCGCCGACGAATCTCGCACTGCCTTTTATCGAGGCCGATTTGTCCGCAGCCGACACCCGCCGCGGTCTCGTGCGAGAGGCACATCCAAACGTTGTTTTGCATGCCGCGGCCCTCTCGTCGATCGAAGCGTGCGCGAGTGATCCTGCCTTGGCCGCAGAACTCAATGTCCACGCTTCGGTTGACCTCGCGGCTCAAGCTGCCGAGATCGGCGCGAAGTTCATCTTCATCTCCACAGACGCCGTCTTTGATGGGACCAAAGGCTCGTACTCAGAGTCCGAACCGACGTCACCGATCTCGGTCTACGGTCGCACCAAGGTCCAGGCCGAAGAAGCAGTTCTCGAAGCGAATCCCGACGCTCTGGTCGCCAGGGTGAATTTCTATGGCTGGAGCCCGACCGGTCAGAGAAGTCTCGCGGAGTTCTTTTACCACCGACTGGCCCGTGGCGAGTCGGTTACCGGATTTCAGGACACGATAGTCAGCACCCTGTACGTCGACTATCTCGTTGAGTCGCTCGCCCATCTGGTTGAGGCGAAGGTGTGCGGGGTGGTTCACGTGTCGAGCGCTGAAAGCACGTCCAAGTACGACTTCGGCCGCCGTTTGGCCTCGACCTTCGGTTTCGCGCCAGAGCTGGTGGTGCCCGGGATTTCAAGCGACTTTCTCCCTCAAAGCCGGGGGGCGCAGCTGAATATGCGCAATGATCGGTTCGAGCAACAGACGGGCATTCCCATGCCGGGCCAGCAAGCTGGATTAGATCGACTGCTGGCCGACATGAAGTCCGGTCGACGCGAAGAACTCCATAAATTCACAAATCTGAAAGAAGTTTGACGTGAGCATAACTATCGGAACGACTGAAGTCGGCATCGGACACCCCACCTATTTTGTCGCCGATATCGCGGCAAGTCACGACGGTGATCTCGACCGCGCACTGATGCTCATCCGCCTAGCTGCCGAAGCTGGAGCCGACGCCGCAAAGTTTCAGAACTTCACCGCTGATGAGATTGTTTCGGATCGTGGCTTTCGAGAGCTCGGCGCCAAGATGAGCCACCAAGCGGGCTGGAGCAAGCCCGTCAGCGAGGTCTACGCGGATGCGTCGATTCCTCACGCTTGGACTCCTGAGCTCAAGCGCGCTTGCGACGAAGCCGGAATCCACTACTTTTCAGCAGCCTACGACTTCGCCGCGATCGACATGCTCGAACCATTCGTGCCCGCGTACAAGATCGGCAGCGGTGATGTGAACTGGCTTGAAGCCGTCGAATACACGGCGGCCAAGGGCAAGCCAATGCTCGTGGCAACCGGAGCTACCACCTTGGGTGAAGTCGTTGACGTGGTCAACACGGTCAAGAAATACACGAACGACCTCGTGTTGATGCAGTGCAACACGAACTACACCGCCTCCCTCGACAACTTCGAGCACCTCAACTTGAACGTGCTCACCTCCTACGCCCAGCTCTTTCCCGATGTCGTCCTGGGTCTCTCTGACCACACCCCAGGCCACAGCTCAACCCTCGGCGCCATCGCCCTCGGGGCGCGAGTGATCGAGAAGCACTTCACGGATGACACCACCCGCGAAGGGCCCGACCACGCGTTTTCGATGGATCCCCAGTCGTGGCGCGACATGGTCGACCGCACCCGCGAACTGGAGTCCTCTCTGGGGAGCCCCTTGAAGGAGGTCGCCCCGAATGAACGCGAGACGGTGATCGTGCAGCGTCGAGCGGTCCGTGCTCGACACGATCTTGCCCCAGGCCACGTCGTCACTCGTGACGATCTGACGGTGCTGCGTCCGGCGACGCCCGGCGCTATTTCTGCCGCACAGGTCGCTGAAGTCGAGGGGCTAGTCGCCGCGCACGGGATCGAAGCCGGTCAGATCATTCGCTGGTCTGACCTGTCCTCAGCCAGCTAAATGCGTGTCCTCTACGCGAGTCGATCACGCTCTGGCCACGACGAGCGTTTCATCGCCGCGTGGACCGCCGCAGGCTGGCAGGTATCAGCTCTCACCCTCGATGGATCGAACGCCTCGCTAGCTGAGCTCCAACACGAGCTCGATGTTTTTCGGCCCGACGTTGTTCAAGCGGGCCCGGTCACCGACGTCGCTTGGCACGTCGCGCAGTGCTGGGCTGGTCCGCTGATTGCCACCTCCTGGGGGTTCGACCTCATGGATGAGATCAATAGAGATCGCGGGTTGCTCTCCCGGGCGAGTGAAGTACTTGTTCACGCCGACCGGGTGCTAGTAGACAACGATGCGCCCCGTCTACGGGCAATCGAGTTAGGGGCCGATCCAGACCGCCTCGTTCAGTTCCCTTGGGGGGTAGATCTCGACCGGTTCGCTTCCCGCACCGCCGACATCCGCAATGTGGCATCCGAGGATCTCCCCCGAATCATTCTGTGCACTCGACGGCATGAAGACATCTACGGCGTCGACAAGGTGCTTCGTGCGTTCATCAACGCGGCACAAGCCAACGCCACCATTCGTCTGCAACTGGCCGGAACTGGTTCGTTGACCGCGGGGCTGAAGCAGATCGCGCAAGAATCCGGCCTAGGCGATCGGGTCAGTTTTCTCGGTGAGCTTCAACCTTCAGAACTGGCGGAAGCCTATCGGTCCGCTGACCTTTATGTCAGCGCTTCGTCTGTTGACGGAACATCAGTGTCGCTGTTGGAAGCCATGGCATCGGGAGCGCCAGTGCTCGTGTCAGCGATAGGAGGAAATCAACAGTGGGTCACCTCGAACACCGGGTTCTCATTCGCACTTGAGGACGAGAATGCCCTCGAATCATTCTTTGCCCGCTTTGCGCTCGGTGAGGTTGAGCTTGTTCACGAACTGCGCCGACGCTCGACGAACGCGCTCGAACTTGTGCGCACAAAAGCAGACTGGAGTCTCAACTCCAAACGACTACCCAAAATGGGCATCGCCGCCATCAACCATCGGAGCGGCTCATGACCGTGCTGTGCATAGTTCAGGCTCGATTCGGGTCGAGCCGCCTTCCGGGAAAAGTCCTTCAATCGATCGGCGAGCTCAACATGCTTGAGCGGGTGTTGTCCCGCCTGCAACGCTCCGAGACCATCGACGAGATCGTTGTGGCCACAACGGTGGCGCCTGCCGATTCCGCGGTAGAGGCCGCAGCAATTGCCGCGGGCGTGAAGGTCGTGCGAGGTTCAGAATTTGATGTGCTCGACAGGTTTCATCAGGCACTTCTCGGATTCCCGTCTAGCCACATAGTTGTCCGGGTTACTGCCGACTGCCCATTTATCGATCCCGAGGTCATTGATCTCGTCGTGCGCCGCTTGGAGGAGTCTGGTTCCGATTTTGTTGCCAACCGTCTCCCGCCGCCCTATCCGCGAACCTACCCCGTAGGACTTGACGTCGAAGTGTGCACAGCCGCAGCGCTGGAGCGCGCGTGGCGCGATGCGGTGCTGCCCTACCACCGGGAGCACGTGATGCCCTTTCTCTACGAGAATCGTGATTCCTTCGCCATTGAGGTGCTTCAGCTTGAGACAGATCTCTCGGGATACCGATGGACAGTCGATACCCCTGAGGACCTCGAAGCTGCGCGTGAACTTGCGAAGCTGGCTGGGCCTGAACCTTTCGGGTGGCGTCACGTCTTGGCGACAGCGGTCGAGAACCCGCACATTGCCAACATCAATGCCGACGCGAGCCAGAAGGACGTCTCTCACGTTGACGAGCGTTGGCTCTAAGCCTGCCGACGAAAGGCACGCGCCCACGAGAGCAAACGCCCAACCGTGGCCAGCAGTCGAGCCGGTATAGCCGGCGATTAGCGGATGAGGTACCACCAGATCAGCAGCATCGTCACGAAGAACCCGGTGACAAAATTGAGGGCCAGGAAGTTTCGCCAGCCGCGGTTTGCTGACTCCGCCGTCTCATCAGTGATGTTCCAGAATGGCGCGCACATTGCCGCATACGGCAGCACGAGGATCGCAGCAAGCGGGCCCGGCCAACTGGAGAACAGCAGAACAACTCCCCCGGCGAGGTAGGAGATCACCGCAAAGCGAGTCGTTGCGCGGGCTCCTATGACGGTGCCAATCGACGAGATGCCGGCGGCACGGTCAGCGAGTACGTCTTGCACGGCTCCAAAAGCGTGGGAGGCAATGCCCCAGAGGAAGAACGCCGCTAAAACTGCCCACAGTTCGAGCGTGAACACTGCTCCGGCGAGCACGAGAGCGTAGATCGCGGGCGAGACGAAGTGGGTACTCGAGGTCAGCGAATCGAGGAAGGGGCGTTCCTTGAAGCGCAACCCCTTCGCGGAATAGGCCACAACCGCGAACATGCTGATGAACAACACAAGCCACGACAGCGGGTTGCCGATGATGACGAGGTATCCGAGAAACGGCAGCGTCGTCACGGCCGCGGCGATCAGTGTTGGCCGGTGCATCCGCGGGTTAAGGAGGGCGCCTTCAACGCCGCCCTTGCGTGGGTTGCGCAGGTCAGACTCGTAGTCGAAGACGTCATTGATGCCGTACATCGCCAAGTTGTAGGGGACCAGAAAGAAGATCGTTCCGAGAACAAACGTGAGATCGATCACGCCGGCAGGCAAATAGTATGCGGCCGCAAAGGGAAAGGCTGTATTGACCCAGCTCAGCGGTCGCGAGGAGAGAAAAAGGTCCTTAACCATCACGGGCCTCCGAGTTGGTGGCGGCCGACCCGATCGTGGCAGTGCGGCGCATTCCCAGCACCGTCCACAAGCACGGCAAACCAACGACGGCCGCGATTGTGTAGGCGAAGTCTTCGAGCGGGGCAATGCCAATGAACGTGCCGCTGATGGCGTCTGCACTGTATCCAACGAGCCCCACCGAGATCATCACATTGTCGAAGACTGCCGTCATCACCAGCAGGATGCCCGCCGTGATCACGACGGCTCGCCACCGTGGATTGCGGCGACTCACCAGTGCGGTGACGGCGAGCGCCGCCACGATCGCCAAGAAGACTGCGTTCAACAACCAGTAGGTCATGCAGCACTCACCTTCGTTCGGGTGAGTGCCCCATAGATGTTCATCGTGAGATAGCAGAGCAGGGTGAGAAAGAAGACTTCTTCGATCGGAACTTCGGGCGCGATGAGCAACCCCGTCATGAATTCGGTTTCACCGCGGAAAAAGATCCCGAGACCGACCCCAAACAGGTCCCAGACCAGAAAGAAGATGACCCCCGCCGCAAGAACGACGCCGGCCCGGCGCGCATCGCGCCAGAAGAACAGGCCGAAGCGTCGGTCGAGCACCACCATGCCGGTGAGCGAAATCAGCAGCGCGAGAAGGTACAGAACAATCACGGCCACTCCCGTGGCGCACGCACGACCGGCGGGGTCAGCGGCTCGGCTAGCGGCCCGGCGGACGTGTCGCCGCGCAGTCTTTTGACGAGCACCTCGGCGCTGATGAGACACATCGGCAACCCGATGCCCGGAATGGTTGACCCGCCAACGTAGTACAAGCCCTTAACCTTTTTGCTGACGTTGCCTGCGCGGAAGAACGCACTTTGCTTGAGAGTGTGCGCCGGCCCAAGAGCGGTTCCCCGCCAGGCATTGAGATCCTCGGCGAAGTCGCCAGGGCCGACGGTGCGACGCAGGGTGACACGCTCAGCCAGGTCGGGGATGCCGGTCCAGTCGCTGATCTGCGAAATCACCGTGTCGGCAAGTTCTTCGATGCGCGGGTCGCCGTTGCCGTCAGTCTCGCCCCGGCCGAGTGTCGGGTCTGCGGGAATCGGCACCAAGACGAACACGTTCTCGAAGCCTTCCGGGGCCACGTTGGGATCGACGCCGCTTGGCTTACAGATGTACAGCGATGCGGGTTCCGGAACCCTCGGTTCGTCGCCGAAGATTGCCTCAAAGCCGTTCTGCCAATCCTTCATGAATAGCAGCGTGTGGTGCTCGAGCTCCGGCAGTTCGCCCCGCACCCCCAGATACAACAGCAGCGCGCTCGGGCCGGGCGTCTTCTTGTCCCAGTATTCGGCGGGGTAGGTTTGCTCGCTCGCCTCCAACATTGCCGTTTCGGTGTGGTGGAGATCGGCAGCAGACACGACAATGTCCGCGGTCAGGGTGTGGGAAGCACCCGCCTCATCCACATAGTCGACACCGGTCGCGACCCCCTCGACGGTCACGATTCGGGTCACCGTCGAATTCGTGTGAATGTCGACGCCAGCGTCACGAGCGATGTCGGCGATGCTCTCGATCACTCTGGTGAAGCCGCCCATGGGGTAGAGCACCCCGTCCGATAGATCGAGGTGGCTCATGAGGTGGTACATGCTCGGTGTCAGATACGGTGAGGAACCCAAGAACACGGCGGGATACCCGAGCACCTTCTGCAGGCGATCATCCTTGACGGTGCGAGCGACCAGCCGCGACAGCGGCTCGACGAGTAAACGCAGGAACCGCGCAGCCTTGGCGAGCACCTCTTTTGTTGCGCTCGTGCGCATGTCAGCAAACGTTGTGTAGAGAAAGTATTTCTTGGCCAGATCGTAGGTTTCTTTCGCCGATGCCAAGTATTTTTGCATGCGCGCACCAGAGCCGGGCTCGATGCCATCAAACAGCGCAAGGTTCTCTTCCAGGTCGGTCGAGATGTCCAATGCCTGGGTTTCGCCCTCAAAATAGACCCGGTAACCGGGGTCGAGGGTTACGAGCGAAAGCTCGTCGGCGGCACTAGTGCCCATGAGCCTGTAAAAGTGGTCGAAAACTTCCGGCATCAAATACCATGACGGACCCGTATCAAAGCGAAAACCGTCGCGCTCCCACGAACCGGCCCGCCCGCCCACTGCGGGACGACTCTCTAGGAGCGTTACGGTATGACCTTCCTTGGCGAGCAGAGCCGCGCTGGCAAGCCCCGCGATACCGCCGCCAATAACAACAACCTCACTCATGCTTGAGGACTCACCCCCATCGCCGCCGCCACAGCCAACCGCAGCTTGACAGCATCCGGAACCCGAACTCTGGTGTGCACTAGCTCGCTTGCCGGGGTTGCTCGGATGCGTTTGGAGAGCTGAGCAAAAAGGGAATGTGCCAGAGCAACGGCCTTTTTGCTGCTAGGCGGCAGTTCGGACCCGATCGCGGCATCCCGCAGGTCGGCATCGAGGTCATCCAGCAGTCGCACCTTCTCCGCTTCGGTGAACGTGGCGACATCAATGCCGGGGAAGTAGCTGCGCCCTAACGTCTCAAAATCGTCCGCCAGGTCGCGCAGAAAGTTGACCTTCTGAAAAGCTGCCCCCAGAGCGCGGGCGCCCTGCTCCAACTTGGTGCGCTGCGTGTCGGAGACGATGTGGCCGTGAAGGAACGCGCGGAGACACATCAAGCCGACGACTTCGGCCGAGCCATAGACGTAACTCTCGAAGCTCGCCTGATCATGCTCTTTCTGACTCAGGTCCATCCGCATCGATTCGAAGAACGGAGAGGTCAGTTCCGCCCCGAACGACACCTCACGAGCGGTGAGCGCGAACGCGTGAACAATGAGGTTGGCGCTGAAACCGCTCCGGATCGCGTCCTCGGTTTCCCGCTCAAGTTCATTGAGTTGTCTGGCCGTCTCCACCAGATCGAGTCCAGCCTCTTCCGCGCCCCCATCGACGATCTCATCGGCAACTCGCACCAACGCATAAATGTTCTCGACGTGTTGCCGCACGTCGGTGCCCAACAGCCGTGAGGCGGCAGAAAAGGAGGTGGAGTAACTGCGGATTACGATGCTGGCGGCGTCTTCCGCAACACGGTCATAGAGCCTCAGGCGAGCACTCACAGGCACCAGCTCTCGGCGGATACCGCCACATTGGTTAGGCTGAGTCCACGCCGACACATGAGGTGCGGCATTTCAATTCGTTCCACCTAGGCAGACTATCGCGATCATGACTGAAATCCCCGAGCAGGTCGTACTTCTCTCTGACGAGGGTGACCACATTGGCGTCGCCGACAAAGCTCTCGTGCACACCACCGACACTGCCCTGCACCTTGCGTTCTCGTGCCACGTGTACAACGTCGACGGCCAGGTTCTTGTCACCCGCCGAGCGCTCACCAAGCTCACCTGGCCCGGCGTGTGGACGAACTCGTTTTGTGGGCATCCCGCCCCTGGCGAAGACATGATCCACGCCATCACCCGTCGCGCTCAACATGAGCTCGGCATCACCGTGAGTGATGTGCAGCTCGCGTTGCCCGACTTCCGCTACCGTGCGGTCGACTCGTCGGGCATCGTCGAGAACGAGATCTGTCCCGTATACCGCGCAATCACGGCGGATGCCGCATCCCCTAATCCCGACGAGGTTGATGAGTTCGAGTGGGTTGACCCACAGGCACTGCACAGCGCCGTTGCCGGAACACCGTTTGCGTTTAGCCCGTGGCTAGGCTGGCAGCTGGAGCAGCTCGACGCGAACTAGCCTCCGAGCGACCCCGCATCGGTTGCTCGCACGTCTGTGCGGTGAAAGTTCTGGAAACTGCGGCTTGCCGTCGGACCGCGCTGACCCTGATAGCGCGAGCCGTACTGGCCAGAACCATAGGGTGAGTCCACTGGCGATGTCGTCTTAATGAAGCACAACTGCCCGATCTTCATGCCCGGCCAGAGCTTAATAGGCAAGGTCGCGACGTTGCTGAGCTCGAGTGTGACGTGACCAGAGAACCCTGGATCGACAAACCCGGCGGTGGAGTGGGTCAGTAGCCCAAGACGTCCGAGCGAGCTCTTGCCTTCGAGACGGGCAGCAACATCATCGGGCAGGGTCACGAGCTCGAAGGTTGAGCCGAGCACGAACTCGCCGGGGTGGAGGATGAACGGCTGGTCGGCATCCACCTCCATGAGGTGGGTAAGCCCCGGCTGGTCCTCCGCCGGGTCAATGTAGGGGTACTTGTGATTGTCGAAAAGACGAAAGAAGCGATCAAGCCGCACGTCAACACTCGATGGTTGCACCATGTCTAGGTCGAGCGGGTCGAGACCAATTCGGCCAGAGTCGAGTTCGGCCCGGATGTCGCGATCACTGAGAAGCATGGCCTAAGACTAGCGAAGCGCGCTGCGCGAAGCCGCGACATCCGCGGCCGTCTTCTCGATCAGTTCGTCGAGGGATTCGCACTTGACCATTGCGCGCAACCATTCATGAATGGTGAACTCAATCTCGGCACCGTAAAGGTCGCCGTCGAAGTCGTGTACGAATGCTTCGACGCGTCGGTCGGTCACGTCGTGAAACGTGGGGTTGTCGCCAATACTGATCGTCGCGCCGTGGCGTTCGGTGGCCGGCGGGAAGGTTACCCAGCACGCATATACTCCGTCAACGGGCAGTGCGGCGCGATCTGTAACTTCGATATTGGCTGTTGGGAAACCCAATTCACGCCCCCGTTTATCACCATGCACCACAGTGCCGCGAAAGCTCGACGACGGTGCAGAGGTCATGAGCCACACACTACCGGCGACCGGCTCTGCTGTTCATGCGATGACCCCGGCGTGCAACTACAGTCCGCGAAACTGGCTGAGGTGAAAGACAAGAGGAGTGACCTCAGGGAACGCTTCGGAATGGATAACTTCCATGGTCACGATCTCGTGGTCGCCGCCGTCGAAGCTGTTTCGGATCTCACACTCGAGCCACAGCGCGGCACCGCTCATGTGGATTGCCCCGCCGTCGGTGGTGTGCCACTCGGCGCCAGCGAAGCGGTCGCCGGTGCGAGAGGCGAGACTGCGGGCGGTGTGTTCTTGATCGGCGCCGAGAACGCTCAATCCGATTCGGCTCGCGCGTGCCAGCAGTGGCCAGGTGGTCGAGGTTCGTGCGGGACAAACAGCCACGAGCGGCGGTTCGAGGGAAACCGAGGTAAATGAGTTAACGGCGATGCCGGTCGGCTCGCCATCAACGGTGGCAGCGAGTGCAACAACGCCGGTGGGGAACAATGAGAGGGCTCGACGGAGCGCTACAACTGGGGGAACTTCTTCCGCGGCGGTCTGGTGCGACATGGGGCGGACTCCTTCGTGTGAAATGTTCAACCAACATCCGTTTAGTCAAGTTTGAACATAATGTTTATGTTATTCATTTTTGATCATATAAACAAGGGGAAATCTCTCCCCCTGAGGCCACCATTGGCCTAGCATTGGGGTCATGTCGACTACAACGCGCTTGGTCGTGCTCGGCGCCGTAAACCAGTTCCAGCCGGTTCACGGCTACTTCCTGCGCCGTGAACTCATGACCTGGCACATCGATGAATGGGCCAATATTCAGCCCGGCTCCATCTACAACGCCCTTCGCTCTCTCACCCATGACGGCTACCTCGCCGAGCACGGCACCGAATCCGCGGGAAACCGCCCCGCGCGCACGACCTATCGCATGACCGAAGCAGGCGAAGTTGAGCTGCTCCGAATGCTGCGTGACACGCTCTGGACGGTAGAAGTGTTCGATACCAAACCCGTCATGGTGCTCACCTCGTTCATGTACGCCCTGCAGCGCGAAGAAGTGCTCGCCGGCTTGGCCCACCGCATTACCGAGATCGACGCTCGCATTGCGAGCAACACGTACCACATCGGTGATGTTGCAACCTCGGTCTCGACCCCCTCCTACGTGCGCGAGATCTTCGAACTCGCAACCTCGCGCTTGCGCGGAGAGCAACAGTGGGCCCGAGACGTGAGCGAACGCATCAACGCCGGCGATTACGTCTTTGCCGGTGAAGATGGCGATCGCCCCGCTCGAGCCACTACCGACTAGCGAGCCGACTCGGCTGCAGCCGAGTCACCCGCAGTGGCGCGGTACGTCGCGCCTGGGTGGTCATCGCGCAAGATCGAGTCGTCTGTTCCGAGCAAACGCTCCCGCAGCGTCGGAGCCTCGTAGCCTTCGCCTGCGACTCCACGCTCGCGCAGAATTGGCAGCACCTTCTCGATGAACTCCACCGTCGAGTTGGGCTGAATCATCGGCGTTAGCAAGAAGCCGTCGAGGTCAGCCCCTTCAGCGAGAGCGATCATCTCGTCGGCGATCTGCTCAGCAGTACCCACGAACGGCTTGCTACGCACACCGTTGCCGTGCCACTGCGCAAGAACATCGCCAACCGTCTGGTCGCCAAAGCGCGTGATCTGAGTCTGCGAAAGCTCGGTGTGGAGCTCCTTCATCGGCGTGGCCGGGTCGAAAGACGAAAGATCGAGACCCGTGAACCAGGCATACGATGCGACGGCAACGTCGGGGCTTTCGGCATCCACCACCGCTTGCAGCTTGGCCTTAGCTTCGTCGGCCGTATCGCCGATGACACAGGTGAAGGCCGACATGATCTTGACCGAGTCCGCGGCGCGACCGTTCTTGACGGCCTCTTCGCGAATGGACGCGACCTGCTCGGCAACCTTCTCGACCGAACCGCCGCCGAGGAAGACAGCCTCGCCGTGCTTGCCGCCAAACTCACGCCCGCGCGGTGACGTTCCGGCCTGGAATAGCACCGGAGTGCCCTGCGGCGAGTACGAAGCGTTTCCGTAGCCGTGCGACTTGAAGTACGGGCCGTCGTGCTCGATGCGATGAACCTTGGCGGGATCAGCGAAACGACCGTTCTTGTCGCGTTCGAGCGCGTCGCGCTCCCATGCGCCCTCCCACAGCTTGTAGACGACCTCCATGAAGTCATCCGCCATGTCGTAACGCTCATCGTGCGCGACCATCGGAACACCGAAAGCCTGCGATGCCGTTTCGGCCGTTCCCGTCGTAACAACATTCCAGCCGATTCGGCCGCCCGAGAGATGGTCGAGGCTCGCAATGCGGCGAGCGAAGGCGTAGGGCTGTTCGAGAAGAGTGGACCCTGTGAGCACGAGCCCAAGGTTCGTGGTGGTCGAGATCAGGGCAGCAGCCACAATCGCGGGATCGAGGCGCGGCAGGTCGAGACCCTCGACCGAACAGATCTCGGGCCGCTCACCGTTGACGTCGGCCCAGCCCCAAGCATCCGCCAAGAACATGAAATCAAAGCCCGCCTCTTCGCAAATGGTCGTGATTTCACGCCAGTAGTCGAGGCGGTCGAACATGTCGCGTTTATTGTCGGGGTGGCGCCAGGTGGACGTTCCCGAGTCGTTGGCTTGAGGGTTTTCGAATAGACCGAAGCGCAGCTTCTTCATGGTGAAACCTTTCGTCGTGGTGAAAAAGTCAGAGTGGTAGCGGGAAAAAGGCAGAGTGCGGGCGGGGAAAGGTGCCTGCAGTGGGGGTTTAGCGGCCCACCGCAGCTCCATCGCTCCACCAGAGCACTCGCTTGCGAACGAGCGCAAGGAGGGAAATCAAGATCACTCCCATGAGGCAGAGCAGCGCGATGCTGGCCCAGGTAACGGGCAAGTTGGCTTGCGCGGCAGCGATCGTGACGAGTGATCCGAGCCCCGCCTGCTGGCCCGCCGCAACGAACTCAGCAACGGCTGCGCCAACAATCGCGAGCGGAAGCGCAATCCGCAGACCGGCGAAGACGTAGGGCATGGAGCCGGTAAAACGAAGATCGCGGAAGATCTCCCAGCGGCTGGCGTGCAGTGTTTTCATCACATCGAGAGCACGGTCATCCACATCGCGCAGCCCGGCAAGCGAGTTGACGAGCATGGGGAAGAACACGACAAGCGCGGTCACGATGAACTTGGGGGTCATGCCGAACCCGAAGGCCACGACGAGCGCGGGGGCGATCGCAACAATCGGGGTCACCATCACGACGACCACCAGCGGCATGATGGCGCGCTCCATGATCTGGAACTCCGCCATGATGATCGCCAGGATGAAGCCGGCGAGGATGCCCGAGCTCGCGCCCACGACGACCTCAAGGCTCGTCACCAGCATGTTCGCCCAATACATATCGGCATCTTTGATGAGACTGAGCCAGACCTGGTCGATCGTCGGGATGACGTAAGGGTTGGCGATGGCGGTGATCTGCCAAAGTGCGGCCGCGATCACAAAGGTGATGACTGCGGGAGCCCAGTTGGTCCAACTCAGGTTCTGTCTGATTTTGGCGGAAGCCAGCGGCGAGAAGCGACGGCCTGTGGCGCTCGTGGCTGACTGAACGGCGAGCGCCGAAGTTTCAGTGGTTGACATGGTGTCCTCGTTCTTGCGTGGCTTAGGCACTCTTCTGTCCCATCACTTCGCGCAGCGTTTCGCGCACGTGGCCTTCAAGGTCGCGGAACTCATCGGTTGCGTACACGTCGACCGTGCGAGGGCGCGGCAGAGGAACATCGATGATCTCTGCGATGTGGCCAGGATGCGCGCCCATCACAACGATGCGGTCAGAGAGCATGATGGCCTCGGGCACTGAGTGAGTCACGAACATGACGGCCTTGCGGTTGGACTGCCAAAAGTCGAGCAGGCCCAGTCTCTGAGCATCGCGGTTCATCTCGTCGAGCGCGGAGAAGGGTTCATCCATGAGCAGCACGCTCGGGTCGAACACGAATGCGCGGGCAATGGCGACGCGCTGCTGCATTCCGCCGGAGAGCTGTCCGGGGTACTTGTTGAGCGCGGCGCCCAAACCGAATGACTCGAGAATTTCGCGCGGGTCTCGTAGGTTGCGGTTCGTGTTCGCGTTCGGGTTCACCGTCATCGGCAGGCGCACATTTTCGAGCACCGTGCGCCACGGAAGCAGCGCGGGAGACTGAGGTACAAGACCAATCATCTTGTTTTTTGTGGCGGCCTTTACGGTCATCCCATCAACCGTGACGGTGCCGCTGTCTGCCTCGATGAGCCCGGCGACGGTCTTGAGCAGAGTCGACTTTCCGCAGCCACTCGGGCCAATAACGGAGACGAACTCGCCCATCTTGATCGAGAGGCTCACGTGGTTGAGCACGAGCGTTCGCGCCCCATCGGGGCCGAAGCTCTTAGAGACGTCCTCGATATGAACGCCGGCGTGTGGCTGTGCGGTTTCCACAGTTACTCCCTGAGTTGTGATGCCGGATGCCGCACCGGGTGGGTGGTGCGGCATCCGAGTGGGGTGGTCGGGCTAGTTGCCCGGCCAGATCAGTTCGCCGTCTGCGTAGAGATCAGCGACGAGTGTTTCGTCCATCATGTCGGTTATGGCCGGAAGGCTGTCGACGTTGCCGAACTGCTTGACGAGTTCGTATTCGGCCTCCCAGTCAGCGGCGGTCTGAGCCCCCGGGAGCCCGCTGTTGCTGTCCTTGACCCACTGCGATTCCACGTTCCATGTGCGCTCGAGCTGTTCGCGCGGGAAGGCAGAACCTTGACCATTGTCTTCGGCGAGCTGCGCGATCATGTCGAGACATTCGTCGGAGCTGTCGAGGCAGAACTGCAGAGCGTGCAAAGAGGCGCGCATGAAGTCAGCGGCGACTTCGCGGTTCTCGGCGAGGAACTCGGAGTTGACCTCCATGACGTTGTAGGTTCCTTCGACACCAACGTCGGAGGGGAAGAACTCGCTAAACGGCAGACCCTGAGCACGGAGGTTCTCGGGCTGGTTCGATGCGTAGCCGACGATCGCGTCGACCTGGCCGCGGGTGACCACGGTGGGGTCGTAGTTGGTCATCTTGATCAGTTCGACCTTGCTCACGTCAACGCCAGCGGCATCCAGCATCGCGGAGGCGATGGGCGTGAGGTTGATGAAGTAACCGAGCGAACCACCTTCGAGGTCCTTGAGGCTCTTGATCTTTTCGTTGGCGAAGATCGAGAACGGTGGGGTGTTGCCGTAGGTTGCTACCGCCGTGAGGTTCTGGCTGTTGGCGGCGGCGAGCATGACATCGGATGCCGACCCGAGTGCCGTGAACTCGGCCTGGCCCGAGGAAACGAGCTGCTGCCCGTTCGCTCCTGAGGCGTTGATTTCGACGTCGAGGCAGAGGTCTTTGAAGTAGCCGAGCTCTTCGGCAAGGAATACGTCTAGCTGGCCGGCACTGGCCGAGTATCCGTATCCGGAGATGTAGGTGATGGTTCCCGCAGCGGCGTTACGATCACAGGCCTCTTGGGAAATGAGGAGGTCGTCTGCGTCTGGCGTTGTGACTTCTTCGGGTGCTGTGCAGGCGGAGAGTGTGAGTGCTGTGGCCAAGAGTCCTGCGATGCCGAGGCCTCGCAATTTCTTGGAGTCAAGAGGTGTGTTCACTTGGATCCAGGTTCCTTCCTAGGCCTTATCCGTCATTGGATGGCTAGA
>Ga0209344_10001746_pt1 | contig 26976 bp, 24 predicted proteins | sample Cruoilmetagenom6_FD_187293 | JGI IMG/M metagenome (GOLD analysis project Ga0209344, IMG submission 187293) | Oil polluted marine microbial communities from Coal Oil Point, Santa Barbara, California, USA - Santa Barbara Oil Seep Sample 6 (SPAdes)... | ecosystem: Environmental > Aquatic > Marine... | reverse complement strand
GGTCCCGAGGGTTTTTCCTCGGCCTTCTGTGTCGGTGCCTGTTGCTCCTCGGCCTGTTTTTGGGGTGCTTTCTTCCGCGGTGCCCGCTTCTTCGGCGCCTCAGCCTGCGATTCCTGTTGCGGAGCCTCGCTGGTCGGTTGCTGCGAATCGTTTACCTGCTCAGGCTTGTCCGCACTGCGCCGGCGGCGACGCCCGCCACGACTGCGGCGACTGCGCGATGAGCGTTTCGGCTCGTCCTGGTTCTCGTCACCCTGCTCAGGACGCTGCTGCGTTTGCTGCTGCTGATCATCCTTCTGCGCCGGTTTGCGGCGCGAGTCGGTCCTTTTTGTCGTCTTCTTCGCGGTCTTTTTTGAAGGCGATTTCTTGGACGCAGATTTTTTCCGCGCTGGCTTGCGTTGCCCGCCACGATTGTCGCTGCCGTGACGTTTTGATTGCTGTCCGCGACCCCGGCCTCGACCCTGCTGGCCACCTTTCTGCCGGCGCGACGTCGTCTGTTTCTCGTCTTCTTCTTCGTCACCGGTAAACATTGAGACGATCGATGCGAAAAGGCCTTTCTTTTTCGGCTCCTCGCGTTTCGGCGCAGGTTTGGACGGCGTCAATGTTCCGACCACGGGCGCTTCGATAGCCTTGCGTTCGAGGATCGCCTGAGGCGCCTCCGGCTCGGGCGCAGAGTCTGCCAGCGCGTAACTCACGCCTGTGTTTTCAGCGAGCTCCGTCTGGTCGTCGCGTACGCGACGAACTTCGTAGTGTGGCGTTTCCAGGAGCGGGTTGGCGACGAGCACAATCTGTGTGTCATTGCTGTCTTCGAGACTCTGAACCCAGTCCCGCTTTTCGTTGAGCAGGTAGGTCGAGACCTCAACCGGCAACTGGGCGATAACCTTGGCGGTGCGCTCCTTGCGTGATTCTTCGCCAACGATGCGCAGGATGGCGAGGGCCAGTGACTCGACGCTGCGAATGTTGCCGAAGCCTGAGCAGCGCGGGCAAGTCATATGCGCTGATTCGCCGATCGACGGGCGCAGCCGCTGGCGAGACATCTCGAGCAGGCCAAAGCGACTGATCTTGCCGATTTGCACGCGGGCACGATCCTGGCGGACCGCGTCGCGCAGACGGTTTTCGACATCGCGCTGGTGCTTTGACGGCCCCATATCGATGAAGTCGATAACTACCAGTCCGCCCAAGTCACGAACACGCAACTGGCGTGCCACTTCATCGGCCGCTTCGAGGTTCGTGTTAAGCGCTGTGGCCTCAATATCGCCCCCCTTGGTGGCGCGGGCGGAGTTAATGTCGATCGAGACCAGCGCCTCTGTATGGTCGATTACGATGCTGCCGCCCGATGGCAGATGAACAGTGTGTGCGAACGCCGATTCAATTTGCGACTCGATCTGGAAGCGCGTGAAGAGCGGCACCGGATCGACATAGTGCTTTAGCTTCTTGATGTTGTGCGGCATCGTCTGCTCGACGTGCTCGCAGGCATCTTTGTACGTCTGCTCGTCGTCGATCAGTATCTCGCCGATCTCATTCGTCAGGTAGTCACGCAGGGCGCGAACAACCGAGTCACTTTCGCGATAGATCAGGAACGGAGACGGGCGTTCGAGCACGACGTTCAGGATTGCGGTCCAGACGGTCAGCAGGTTCTCAAGATCCCAGGCGAGTTCTTCAGCGCTGCGATCGATGCCTGCGGTACGCAGGATGACACTCATGTCATCGGGAACGATTATGTCGTTGAGCGACTTCCGCGCCGCGTCGCGATCCTGGCCGGTGATACGGCGCGATACTCCGCCGGATCGTGACTTGTTGGGTTTGAGGACGATAAAGCGGCCAGCGAGGCTGACGAATGTCGTCAGTGCCGCGCCCTTGTTACCGCGCTCTTCCTTGTCGACCTGGACGACGATGTCCTGGCCTTCCTTGAGTACGTCCCTGATGTTGGGCTTGCCACCACCCTTGGCATCCTTGACGAAGTACTCGCTGGAGATTTCCTTTAAGGGGAGGAAGCCGTGGCGGTCAGCACCGTAGTCGACAAACGCGGCTTCGAGGCTGGGCTCGATGCGCGTGATCTTTCCTTTATAGATGTTGGCTTTTTTGCGTTCGCTAGCCGGTGCTTCGATATTGAGATCGTAGAGGCGTTGGCCGTCGACCATCGCCATGCGCAACTCTTCTTCCTGAGTCGCATTGATTAGCATTCTTTTCATGTTGTCCTACTTGTAGGTTGGAGGACAGCATTACGGGGCAGGGCGCCGAGCGGGCGCAGGGGATGTCACGCACAGGAGTCCGGCGCCGGATTGCGCCGTGTACTAAATCTACTATCTCTGTGTAGGCCTGACCCAAAATGGTCAGTGCCAGCAAAATAATCAGCATGATTTCCCTGCGGCTATGCCGCTGTGGCGCAGGCCGGATTCCGTGCTTGCTGCCTTCTGAAATCAGGTCTCGCAGGCTTGCGGGACCAAAAAATAAGTCGTTTGGAGTGTCACGGCCGGTATGCCGGAACGCCTCTGGACGGTAATATAGCACACCTCAACCACGCTTAAGCAACTGATCATGCAAGAAAACTCTATCAAAGATACCGCGACAAGGGTCACCGGCGTTCGCAAGGTACAGGTCAGTGCCGACCGTGCCGGGCAGAGAATCGATAATTTTCTGCGCAGTGAACTGCCTGGCGTGCCCAAAGGGCGGGTATATCGTTTACTGCGGCGCGGCGAGGTCCGCGTGAACGGCGGCCGGATCCGTGCCGAGTACAAGCTCAAGGAAGGCGACGAGGTACGCATTCCGCCAGCACGGGTCAGCACGGGTGCACCGCCACCGCCAGCCAGGCTTGCGGCTGAAATGCTCGACCGCGTCCTCTACGAAGACAAGCGGCTCCTGGTCATCAATAAGCCCACCGGCTTCGCGGTGCACGGTGGCAGCGGCATCAGTCACGGCGTCATCGAGCTGCTGCGGCATGCGCGCCCGGACCTCAAGGAGCTGGGGCTCGTGCATCGTATCGATCGGGAAACCTCCGGCTGCCTCGTCATGGCTAAACGACGGAGCGCACTTCGGGAACTGCATGAGCACTTCCGGGAAGGCCAGGTTGAGAAAAACTACCTGGCACTGGCCGTCGGCGACTGGCAGTACGGCGAGCAATTGATCGACGTGCCGCTGCAGGTACAAAACCGCAAGGGCGGGGAGCGCCATGTCATCGTCAACAACGGTGGCAAGTCGGCTCAGACACGCATCAGTTTGTCACGGACCTACGGGGTTTACAGTTTGCTGCAGTGCGCGCCCGTGACCGGCAGGACCCACCAGATTCGTGTGCACTTGCAGCATGCCGGGCACCCGATTATTGGTGACGATCGCTACGGCGATGTGGATGCCAACAAGCAGGCGAAGCGCCTGGGACTCAAACGCTTGTTCCTGCATGCGCAGTCAATCGCGTTTGCCGACAAGAGCGGCAATGACATGCATTTCACGGCACCGCTGGCCGAGGACCTTGAACAGTTCCTGACCAATGGCGTCATCGAGGCCCAGCGGGAGAAGAAGTCAGGGTAACAAATACCCAAGCTGCAGAAGACGATCCGCGACCCAGATCATTGGCAGGCCGATGAGTGCCGTCGGGTCGTCAGTACGCACGGTCTCAAGCAGAACGAATCCCGCGCCCTCAAGCTTGAAGCTGCCGGCGCAGTCGTAGGGTTCGTCGTGGCGCAGGTAGGCCTCGGCCAGGCGCCGATCGAATTGCCGAAATCGCACGATTGTCTTGTCCGTATACTCGTACCGTGCGCGGCCGACCGGATCGAGGATGCAGACCGCTGTCAGGAAGGTCACAGTCTTGCCGGACGCGGCGAGGAGTTGCTCCACGGCCCTGGCGTGGTCGCCGGGCTTGCCGAGGACCTCATTATCGAGCACGGCCAGCTGGTCCGCCCCGATCACGAGGGCGTCGCGTACGTTTACGGCCACCGCCTCGGCCTTCTTGCGGGCCAGATGTTGCGCGAGTTCGTCGGGATCGAGACCCTGGTCGTTGGTTTCGTCCGTCTCGGGATCGACCGCGTCGTAGGTATCCAGAAAGCGGTTTAGCAGGTCACGGCGGTACGGTGACGACGATGCCAGGCAGATCGTGGGCGCGGACGGGTTTTGCATAGACAAATCAAAACGTTAAGACAGGACAGTCTGAGTCTACCCGGTTTGCTGCCGAGGTCCGAAATTTCTGGTCGCAAGGCTTTGACTTACGAGGCGGCGGTCCTTATCATGCGCGCGCCATGGGTAATCCGCTGCATGAACGCCGCTCCGCGGCCGACTGGTCGGCGGGCTCTCAACTGTTTGAAATAGCTGAAAAAATTGGCGATTTCGAGCGATTGGCGGCAATTATTGAGTCGGACCTTGCAGCACTTGATGCTGATAAGATACCCGTGGACTGGCGTGATGCCGTTGTCACCGGGCAAATTGAGTTCGGCTTTGCCGACGCGCAGCAGACGCTGCCGAGGGCAAAATGCCGGGTTGCGGTGACCGTGGATGCGGTCTGCCAGCGGTGTCTCGAAGGGTTCAGGTTGCCGCTCGAGACGGAGGCCGATTTGCTCTTGCTGCCGCTTGAGCAGGACGCCGATGGCTACGATGAATACGAAGTCTGGGAACTGGGGGAAAATTTGCTCCGGCCGCAGGACATCGTGGAAGAAATGCTGATCATGGCTATGCCGTTTTCGGCAATGCACGTGGAGTCAGCGGCGTGCAAGGCACTTTCGCCGGAGGCGGATGAGAGTGCTGAGGACGTAACGACGCCGTTTGCCGCATTGCGCGAACAGATGGTAAAGGACAATGAAGGCTCGGCCTGATACGCCAAGTCGATTGGAGAAGATTATGGCAGTTCAAAAAAGTCGCAGGACCCCTGCAACGCGTGGCGCTCGTCGTTCACACGACAAGCTCAAGAAGCCGGCGTTGTCGGTCGATCCTACGTCGGGCGAGACGCACCTGCGTCACCGCGTGACGCCGGACGGTTTTTACCGCGGCAACCAGGTTGTTTCGCAGCCTGAGTCGATCGAAGAAGAAGAGTAAGTCATCCGCTGATCGACCGGACGCTGTCCGGTTTATCTATTGGTGGGCTCTCACTCAACAATCTCACTTGATGCAATGAGCGGCGACCTCGGTGCTGAGGTTGTCGTGCGTGCGGCTGCCGCAACGCTTCGTAAATACAGAAACCTCGAGCTCATCCTGGTCGGTGACCAGAATGAGTTGCGGACACTTGTCAGCGACATCGTTGGTGAGGACCCGCGCCTGCGCATCGAGCATGCGAGTGAAGTTGTCGGTATGTCGGAGCCTCCGGCCGACGCACTGCGCAAGAAAAAAGACTCGTCGATGCGCGTCTCGATCAACCTGGTGAAGGATGGTACGGCTGCCGCGTGTGTAAGCGCTGGCAATACCGGTGCTTTGATGGCCACGGCGAAGTTCGTCCTCAAGATGCTTCCGGGAATCGATCGCCCTGCCATTATCGGCGAGCTGCCGGCCAGGGGCGGTTCCGTGCACATGCTCGACCTCGGGGCGAATACGCAGGCGACGGCAGATCAGCTGTTCCAGTACGCAGTAATGGGATCCATCGTTGCGACGGATATCGCGGGAATCGACCAGCCACGCATCGGGCTGCTCAATGTCGGTTCCGAGGATATCAAGGGACACGAGACGGTCCGGGAAGCCGCAGCATTGCTTGCCGACAGCACTCTGAACTACGTGGGTTTCATCGAAGGCACGGGTTTGACGTCGGGCACGGTCGACGTCGTAGTGACCGATGGTTTCACGGGTAATGTCGCGCTGAAAACGATGGAAGGGACCGTCGTGCTGGGCAAGCACTACCTTGCGCGCGCGTTCAAGCGCAACCTGTTTACCAAGCTGCAGGCCTTACTGGCTGGTAGCGTGTTACGACGACTCAGCGCCGAGCTGGATTCACGCAACTTCAACGGTGCGACCCTGGCCGGCCTGAATGGTATTGTTATCAAGAGTCACGGTGGCGCGGACGCCTACGCGTTCCAGCACGCGATCGACACGGCGATCGTTGAAGTGCGCAACCAGCTGCCACAACAAATCGGTACTTTGCTGCAAAAGGAAGCTGCATGATCTATTCACGTATTGCTGGCACCGGGCGCTACCTTCCCGAGCGCATCATGACCAATGCCGATCTCGAGAAGATCGTCGATACGTCCGATGAGTGGATTCGGACCCGGACCGGGGTTGAGCGCCGCCACGTCGTCGAGGATGACCAGACGACGTCGGATATGTGCGTGCAATCTGCGCAGAATGCGATGGATGATGCAGGGGTCAAGCCGGCTGACGTTGATATGGTCATTACAGGGACGACATCGCCAGACGTCGTGTTTCCCAATGTGTCGACGATCATCCAGCACCGGCTTGGAATCCCGGCTTGTACAGCGTTCAGCCTGGAAGCCGCTTGTTCCGGTTTTATCTACGCGCTGACCGTCGCCGACAAATTTATCAAGGCGGGCGAGGCGAAATGCGTGCTCGTCACCGGCGCCGAGTGCATCACGAAGCTGCTTGACTGGGGCGATCGAAACACCTGTGTCTTGTTTGGTGACGGTGCAGGTTCGGCTATCGTCGTACCGTCGGAAGAACCCGGCATACTGTCTTGTGCGCTGGGTGCAGATGGCCAGTATCGGGAACTACTGCATTACCCGGCTGGCGTATCGAAGAACCTTGCGATAGCCGGTACCGACGAGGCCAATATCATCATGCAGGGTAACGAAGTGTTCAAGGTAGCGGTCAAGACGCTCGGCAGGATTGCCCAGGCGGCACTGGACAAGGCCGGCGTTACCAAGGAAGAGCTCGACTGGCTGGTACCGCACCAGGCCAATATTCGCATTATCCAGGCCATGGCCAAGCGTCTGAACATGCCGACCGAAAAGGTGATTGTCACGGTGCAGGACCACGGCAATACGTCTGCTGCATCGGTGCCGTTGGCGCTCGACGTGGGTCGTCGTGACGGACGCATCAAGAAAGGGCAACTGGTTTTGATGGAGGCCTTCGGTGGCGGGTTCACCTGGGGCTCCGTACTCATGCGGATGTAGCGCTACCAGAGGCTGCTTTTCTTTTGCCGCGCTGAGCGGCGACGCATTCGCTGGTGCAATTGCTGGCGACGACGATCAATCCGATCGCGACGAATTACAGCGTCTGTATTCCTGCCGTGCTCTTTGTCGAATTCATCCCGGAAGCGACAGAAATCATCATAGGCTTCACGCACGTGTTGCAGTTCCCTCGCGACGAGTTCGATGATGATGACGTCGTCGAGGTAGCCTATCACCGGGATGTTGTCGGGGAGAATATCCTCAGGATCTGCGAAATAGACGAAGGTCGCCAGCAGGCGCTCGCGGTCTCCTTCAGGTAGCTGCCATTCCTCATCGGCCAGCATACTGATCAACGACTCGAGTTCCGGAATACGTTTGCCGACGAAATCGGGCAGGGGGTCGCTGGTGCGGATTTCTGCGAGCACAGCATGTATTGCATCGACAATCTCGGTCTCTTCCGCATCCTTGACGGCTTCACGTGAATGGCGCAGAGCTTTGCGGAAAAAATTCAGGTCGCGATCGGTTAGTTCGAAGGAGATTCGGAGGCTCATCGCGACAGGCTAACGGCAAGCCCCTATGTCGGTCAACGCGCGATGGTTTACCATAGGGCCCGGGCTGGCTGGTTAATACAATGAAACCGAAACTCGTCATAGGTAACAAGAACTACTCGTCGTGGTCATTGCGGCCATGGCTTCTCATGAAAGAAGCCGGAATTGACTTTGATGAGCACCGTATCGTGCTGGATACGCCGACTACGAAGAAGGAAATCGCGGCATTCTCGGAGGCCGGGCGGGTGCCGATACTGCAGCTGGGTGATGTCACCGTGTGGGATTCCCTGGCGATTGCGGAGACTGTCGCAGAACGCTGGCCGGACAAACAGCTTTGGCCGGAAGACCCGGATGAACGCGCACATGCGCGCGCAATCTCCGCCGAAATGCACTCCGGATTTCCGTATCTGAGAGATTGCATGCCCATGAACTGCCGGGCGATGGGCCGCAAGCTGCCGATACCCGATGAACTCGGCGAGGACATCGACCGGGTTATCGACATCTGGGCGGAATGCCACAAGCACTACGGCGATCGGGGTGGCTGGCTGTTCGGAACGTTTTCAATAGCCGATGCCATGTATGCGCCGGTCGTACTGCGCCTCCGGACCTACGGCATCAACCTGCCTGAATCGGCCGGGTATTATCCGCACCGCCTGCTCGAGAGCGACGCGATGCAGGACTGGCTGGCTGCAGCCGAGTGCGAAACCGAAGTCATCGACGCGGACGAAAAAGGCCAGTAATGCGCCAACAGGTTTTCAGACTGGCCGCCTTGTTGCTGGCCATCACACCGGTTTACGCGGAAGTCTTCGAGCTGCCGCCGGATGGCTACGACGTCATTGGCTCGGTCTCGACAATCACGGCGCGCTACGAAGACACGCTGGTCGATATCGCGCGTCGCCACGGGCTCGGTTACACGGACGTGGTACGCGCCAATCCGGGCGTCAATGTCTGGGTGCCGGGCGAGGGCACGGAAGTCGTCCTGCCGAATCGCTTTGTGTTGCCACCCGGGCCGCGCAAGGGGCTGGTACTGAACCTTGCCGAGTACCGTATGTATTACTTCCCGGAGCCGCAGGCGGAACAGCCGGCGTACGTTTACACCTACCCGATGAGCATCGGGCGCATGGACTGGGAAACGCCGCTGGGTAATACGATGATCACTGCCATGGCGAAGAACCCGGCCTGGTACCCGCCGCAGTCGGTGCGCGATGAACATGCGGCCGATGGCGATCCGTTGCCGCGTATTGTGAAACCCGGCCCCGAGAATCCACTCGGCACGCGCGCGCTGCGCCTGGGCCTGCCGGGCTACCTGATCCATGGCACCAACCGGCCGGCGGGCGTCGGTATGCGTGTGTCGCACGGTTGCGTGCGCATGTTTCCCGAGGACATCGAGTTCTTGTTTGACAGGGTTCGCGTGAATACACCGGTGCGCATCATCAACGCACCGGTAAAGATTGGCTGGGACGGGGAGTCCCTGGTGGCCGAAGTGCACCCGCTGCTTGAATCGCCACAGCCGCTGATCGACGAATCTGCCGAGCAGCTTGAACAGCTGGACGCCGATGTCGAGTTACCGGAGCCCGATCCTGAAGCTAAGAATCCGCTGACTTACGTTACCGAACAGTTCATTGCCGCAACAGCGGAGCGCGCGGGCCGGCTCGACTGGAGTCGCGTGGAAGAACTGGTGGAGCGTTCCGATGGTATTCCCGAGGCCGTTGGGTCAGGCATAAAAAACGCCGCGACAAGCGCGGCGTTTGAATAAAGCAATTTTGTCCGGATTTACTTGGACATAGACTTCTGGAACACGCGTTCCATGCTTTCTTTGTTTGCTTCGCAGCAAGCCTGAGCTTCCGTAGAAGCAGCGAGGGCCTGATCAGCGGTGCTCTGTGCCGAAGAGGCAGCCTGAGCGGCGCGGTCAGCAGCTGCGCGAGCAGCTTCAGCGGCAGATACAGCAGCAGCGGCGTCAGAAGCGGCACGATCAGCCGTAGCTTTCACATCATCAAGCCCGGTGGTGGCGCAACCAGCGGCCATTGCGACGAACAGTGCAAGTGCGCTTGCTCTGAGTGCGGTCTTTTTCATTTTGGAAGGTTCCTTTGTTGGGTAAAACTGCAGGCGCATTATTTCCCAATCCGCCCGAGGCTGCAACGAAAACTCCTGTTTTTATTGTCTTTTGTCTGTGCTTAGCGACATGTAAGAGGCGGCTTACCGGCGATCTGTCACCGGGTTGAGTCGGGAAGCAGCCCGATGGCAGCCCGATGCTTCGCGAGCAAGCTCGCTCTACAGGCCATTTTTTTGACTGTTGCACTGGCGTCGATACTGTATATAATCCCATATACTGTGAATCCATACAGGAACTGCTCAAATGCGCGAACTGACCCCACGACAAAAGGAAATTCTCGAGATGATTCAGGAGTTTATCGGTGAAACCGGTATGCCCCCGACGCGCGCCGAGATTGCTCGCGAGCTCGGCTTCAAGTCGGCCAATGCGGCTGAAGAGCATCTCAGGGCCCTGCAGCGCAAGGGCGTCCTCGAACTGTTGCCGGGCGCATCGCGTGGCATCCAGCTCAAGGATTCGTTGCGTGACCAGATGGGCTTGCCGCTCATCGGTCGTGTCGCGGCAGGTAGCCCGATCCTCGCCCAGGAACACATTGAGGCGCATTACAAGATCGATCCGCAGCTTTTCAGTCCCAAACCGCATTACCTGCTGCGCGTACACGGTATGAGTATGAAAGACGCAGGCATTCTCGATGGTGACCTGGTTGCCGTGCATCGCACACCCGAAGTACGCAGCCGGCAGATTATCGTTGCTCGCCTCGATGATGAGGTGACCGTCAAGCGTTATCGCCAGACCGGGTCACTGGTATCGCTCTTGCCCGAAAACGACGAGTTCGAACCGATCGAAGTCGATCTCAGGGAACAGGCACTGGTCATCGAAGGCGTTGTTGTCGGCGTGATTCGTGACGGCCTGTCGTTGCATTGAGCATTGTCATCGTCGCTCGACAAGATCCTTGCGAACCCGCGCGTCTGGCGCGGGCGTGACCAGGCCGGGCGACAGGCAGGGCTGGCGAGCGGTTACCCGGAACTCGACCGGCATCTGCCGGGGGGCGGTTGGCCCCGTGAATCGCTGACTGAAGTCCTGACGGAACACTATGGCATCGGTGAATTGCGTCTGCTGATGCCTGCACTCGCACGTTTAAGCACCGAAACCTCACCACAGGATTTTACCGAGCCCGGCTGGATTGCCTGGGTGGCGCCGCCGTTTCAACCGTATCCACCTGCGCTGCAGCAATGCGGTATTGATTTATCACGCATGTTGATCGTGCGTCCCCGGGATGACCATGAGATTCTCTGGTCGGCCGAGCAGGCCCTGTCATCCGGTACCTGTGCTGCGGTACTACTGTGGCCATCGATGCTCGATGACCAGGCCAGCCGCCGCCTCCAGCTGGCCGCCGAGAAGGGCCGCAGCTGGGCGATCGCGTTTCGTCCACTGGCCGCACGCCGGCAGTCCTCGGCCGCCGCATTACGCCTTGAACTGCATGCCAGCGGGCAAGGTACGCGCGTCCACATCCTGAAAAGTCGTGGTGGTCGCCCGGCTGTCATTAACCCGCTAATCTGATGCGGTCACGGGCCTGTAAACCGCCCGCCCTGGTGCGGGGTGCTGCCCCGACTCCCCTTGTCGTACAGCAGGATTTACCGCTGGAGCCTGTAGGAGACAGCCTTGGTGGACAACCTGTTCAGGTTGCCCGCTTCGCGTCGCGAGCAAGCCACGTGCCCTCGGGGTGCTCGCTCCCACAGCCCACTCCTGCAGAGCACCTCTGGTTTTGCGTGTGGTTGCCACAATTGCCGCTGGAGGCGAATCGTTCATCCGATGCTGCGACGGCCATCGTCGAGGAACAGCATGGCATACACCGTATCCTGCTGGCCGATGCCGAGGCGAGTGCTGCCGGTGTAAGGCCTAAGCAGGCTGCAAATGCGGCGCTCGCGTTACTACCGGCATTGCAGCTTGAAGAACGCAGCCTGCTGAGAGAACAGCAGGCACTCGAAGGGCTTGCCACCTGGCTGGAGCGTTTTTCCTCGTTCGTCTCGATTGCCGAGCATGATGTGCTGGTGCTCGAGATTGCGGGCAGCGCGCGTTTGTTCGGTGGCTTGCAGGCACTCCGGCAAAAAATGTCGAAAGGTTTACGGGAGCTTGGCCTTACGGCCGCACTTGCAATCGCCCCGACGCCACTCGCAGCCACCTGGATCGCGCGCGCCGGCCGGCGTGCCTGTATCCGTGATGATACGAATCTCGCAGCGGTACTGCGCAAGCTGCCGCTGGCCTGCATGGACTGGCCGGCGAACCTCTGTGAAGCCTTGAGCGGCATGGGTGTGATGACAGTCGGTGATTGCCTGCGTTTACCGCGTGAGGGCTTCACACGCCGCTTTGGCGCGGAGTATTTGTTGCAACTCGATCGTGCACTGGGTCACTTGCCCGATCCGCGTAATTCATGGCGTGCACCCGAACGTTTTTGTGTCGATTACGAAATGACGGAGGAGCAGACAGACCGCGAGTTGCTGCTCAATATCTGTCGTGAGTTGCTGCTGTCGCACGAGCAGTTCCTGCTTGCACGGCAACTCGGCACGCAGCGCGTGTGTTTCAGCTTTTTCCATCTCAAAGGTCCTGCAACCGAATTACGCCTGGGCTGTGCGCGGGCAGAACGTTCGATGAGGCGCTGGTTCGAGTTACTGGGTATTCGTTTCGAGCAACTGGTGTTACCCGGGCCCGTTATCGCCGTACGCTTGCGTAGCGGTATGGCGCAGCCACTGCAGGCCGAGTCAGGTGCGTTGTGTTTTCATGGCAAACCGGGTGCCAAGATACGGCGTTTTTCCATTACAGAGCTCGCCGAGCGCCTCATTGCACGTATTGGCGACCAGTCAGTGCAGGCGGCATCCATGGTGGCGGAACACCGGCCGGACTATGCCTGGCGTTCGCAAAGCCTGCTGGCCGACTGGTCCGGTACGACACTGGCCACACCCAAACAGTTTGTGCAACGGCCGCTATGGATGTTGCCGGAGCCGGCCCTGTTGCCGGCAGACAGTGGCTATCCTGTGCACCAGGGTTGCCGTTTACGCCTCATCGACGGGCCGGAACGTCTTGAGACCGGTTGGTGGGATGAAGCTGGCATCTCCCGCGATTACTACACGGCGACAGGCACGGATGGCAGGCGGCTGTGGGTATTTCGCAATCGCAACCGCACCTCATCCTGGTACCTGCACGGCTATTTCGGGTAGGAAACAGGAATATGCCTGATGGTCGTTACGCCGAGTTGCACGCGCTCAGTAATTTCACCTTCCTGCGCGGCGCATCCCATCCCGAGGAACTTGTTGAGACAGCTGCAGAGCTCGGCTATGAGGCGCTCGCCATTACCGATGAGTGTTCGATGTCGGGCATTGTGCGTGCACATGCGGCCGCAAAGGCATGCGGACTCAGGAAACTGATTATCGGCTCCGAGCTCGGCCTGCGCAGCGGGCGCAAGCTGGTTGTGCTCGCACAGAACAAGAAAGGCTACGCGTCACTGTGCCGCCTGGTTACGAATGCGCGTCGTGCCGCAGTGAAAGGCAGCTACGATCTGACGCGTCTCGATTTTGAGGAAGGCCTCCCCGGATGTCTTGTGCTGTGGGTTCCCGACCGGGATTTCACGCTCGATGTTGAAGACCACTGGTTACGTGAGACGTTTCGTGATCGCCTGTGGATTGCTGTCGAGCTCCTGGCGGATGGACGGCAGCGCGAGCAAATGCAGAAGCTGCGCGAGGAAGGGCGGCGCCTGAAGCTGCCGCTGGTCGCAAGCGGCGATGTACATATGCACTGTCGGGCGCGACGCATCGTGCAGGATGCCGTGACGGCAATTCGCCACGGGACGACCATCGACAATGCCGGTTTTGCGCTGTACCCGAACGGTGAACGGCATCTGCGTTCTCTCGATGTCTTACAGCGCATCTACCCTGAAGACCTGCTCGAAGAAACCCTGCACATTGCCGACAGGATCGACTTTTCGCTCGACGAACTACGCTACGAATACCCGAACGAAATAGTTCCTGATGGTGACACGGCGGTGACCTACCTGCGCAGGCTGACGGAAGAGGGTATGCGGCGCCGTTGGCCGCAGGGTGTACCGGGGAAAGTGGTGCAACTCATCGAGTACGAACTCAAGCTGATTGCCGAACTCCGGTACGAGCCATACTTCCTGACTGTGTACGACATCGTTGCGTTTGCCCGTTCGCAGGACATTCTTTGCCAGGGGCGCGGATCGGCCGCAAATTCTGCTGTCTGTTTTTGCCTGGGTGTAACCGAGGTCGACCCGGCGCGCATGGAAATGCTCGTCGAGCGTTTCATTTCGAAAGAGCGTAACGAACCGCCCGACATCGATGTGGATTTCGAACACGAGCGGCGCGAAGAAGTTATCCAGTACATCTATGCAAAATACGGTCGTGAGCGCGCGGCACTTGCCGCGACTGTCATTACCTACCGACCGAGAAGTGCGTTGCGTGATATGGGCAAGGTCCTCGGTCTCAGCGACCTGCAGGTCGGTCGCCTGTCGCGTTCGATGCAATGGTGGGACGGCCAGTCCGTCGACGACAGCCGCATTCTCGAAGCTGGACTGTCGCCCGATAGCCCGATTATCAAGCGCCTGTTGTATCTCGTGCGGGAACTGATCGGTTTCCCCCGTCACCTGTCGCAGCATGTTGGTGGTTTTGTCATCTCCGATGCACCGCTGTACGAACTCGTGCCGGTCGAAAACGCCACGATGCCGGGTCGCACCGTCATCCAGTGGGAAAAAAATGACCTCGAGGACCTGGGGCTGTTGAAAGTCGATGTCCTGGGCCTGGGTATGCTGACGGCGATACGCAGGAGCTTCGACCTGATTCGCGACTTTGACGGTCGTGAGTACACGCTGGCGACGGTGCCGGGCGAGGACCCGCAGGTCTACGACATGATCTGTGACGGCGACACGATCGGGGTGTTCCAGATCGAGTCACGTGCGCAGATGACGATGCTGCCGCGGCTAAGGCCACGCTGCTATTACGATCTCGTCATCGAGGTAGCGATTATCCGCCCGGGCCCGATCCAGGGTGACATGGTGCACCCGTACCTGCGCAGGCGTAACGGCGAGGAGGCCGTCGATTACCCGAGTGAGGAAGTGAAGGGTGTGCTGCAACGGACGCTGGGTGTGCCGATCTTCCAGGAACAGGTCATGCAGCTGGCCATCGTTGCCGCAGGTTTCACACCGGGCGAGGCCGATCGCTTGCGACGTGCCATGGCCGCCTGGAAGCGCCGGGGCGGGCTCGGTCCTTTCGAGGACAAGCTGGTCAATGGCATGCGCGAGCGCGGTTATGACGAGACGTTCGCACGACAGATTTTCCAGCAGATCCTGGGGTTTGGCGAATACGGTTTCCCCGAGTCGCATTCCGCGAGTTTTGCCTTGCTGGTGTACGTTTCAGCATGGCTCAAGTGCCATGAACCCGCTGCTTTTACCTGTGCCCTGCTGAACAGCCAGCCGATGGGTTTTTACTCGGCATCACAGCTCATACAGGACGCACAGCGCCATGGTGTCGCAGTGCGGCCGGTCGATATCAATCACAGTGCCTGGGACTGTTCGCTCGAAGCGGAAGGGAGCGGGATGGCAACCTTGCGCCTCGGGCTCAGGATGGTCAAAGGGCTCTCGGAAGATGCCGGGCAGCGCGTCGTCGCGGAACGCGCCAGTGGTGACTACACGCAGGTGCAGGCCCTGCTTGAGCGTGCGGGGCTCGACCGACGTGAACTCGGCGTGCTGGCTACCTCAGGGGCGCTACGGCCGCTCTCGGGCGACCGACACTGCGCGCGCTGGGCCGTCGCCGGTGCTGAGAAGCCCATGCCGCTGTTTCCGAGTATGGCGCGTTACGAGCCGGCACCACTGCTGCGCAAACCCACCGAGGGCCAGAACATTGTCGCGGACTACCGGAGTACCGGGCTCACGCTCGAACGCCACCCAGTCTGCCTGTTGCGGCGACACCTCGATCGGTACCGCTACGCACAGGCCGGAACATTGCCGGCCCTCGGTGACGGCCACAAGGTCAACGTTGCCGGTCTTGTGATTACCAAACAGCGTCCGGGCACGGCCAGCGGTGTGATTTTCGTAACGCTCGAAGACGAGACGGGACAGATAAACCTGGTGTTGTGGAAGCAGGTCGCGGAGCAATTTCGGGCTGAGCTGCTGAACGCCCGTTTGCTCGGCGTGGCCGGGGAGTTACAGATAGAAGGGCAGGTGATCCACGTGGTTGCGAAGCGCCTGTTTGATCACTCCGACCTGCTGGGAAATCTCAGCGTACGGTCGCGTGATTTTCGTTAGTGTGAAATCTAAAGGTCGTCGTCGAGGTTGAAATTGAACGTGCTGTCAAGATCCTTGTCTTGCTTTTCCTGAATCTCTTCGAGCCGTTTGCGAACTTCCCGCTGGTGCGCCGCCTCGTCAGGATCGCCAGCATCGATCTTGGCAACGAGTTTCTCTACCTTTAGTTGTCCGGAAACATCGACCATCGTGTCGCCACCGATGTCGGGAATCCTGTCGGAAGCAGAGGACTCCGCCTCCTGGGACTCATCGTCGGATGTCTCATCGACTTCGTTGAAGTCGGTATCTTTTTTATCGTCGTTGTTTCCGATCATCGCAACAACCTCGTAGTACCCGGATCGATTGAAAAAGCTAAAGGATCAGGTTATTAATTTCAAAGATTGGGAGCAAAATTGCAAGCACAATTACCATGACGATTGCGCCCATGGCGACAATCAGTAGCGGCTGCAGGATGCCGAGCATGGCGGCAATCAACCCATCCACCTCCCGTTCCTGGCCGCTTGCGGAACGTGACAGCATTTCTTCAAGACGACCGCCGGCCTCGCCGCTGGAAACCAGGTGAATCATCATGGGTGGAAACAGTTTGCTGGCCGCAAGCGATTTGCTTATCGACGCACCTTCGCGAACACGCAGAGTGGCCTCGGTCACAGCGTCGCGCATCGGGAGGTTCTCGATTACTTCGGCGGATATCTTCAGCGCCTGGAGAATCGGAACGCCACTTCCGGCAAGGATGCTTAAGGTTCGCGTGAACCGCGCAGTATTCACACCCCGAGCCAGCCTTCCGATAATAGGCAGGCGTAACAACATCGCATGGTAGTTTCGCCGCGGCCCCTCTTTCTGCAGGATCCACCAGCCCAGCCAGCCAATTGCTGCAGCACCGGCAAGGACCAGCGGCCAGTAGCCGCGAAGAAAATCGCTGGTTGCGATGAGCCCGGTTGTGAGTGCCGGCAGTTCCGCTGACGTATTCTCGAATACGCCGACAATCTTCGGCACAACAGTTGCCAGCATGAAGCTGATAATGCCGATTGCCATGACGACCAGCGCAATCGGGTAGACGAGGGCATTGGTAACCCGCTGCCGCAGTTCCTGGCGGGCTTCGGTGTAATCAGCAAGGCGCTCGAGTACGACATCGAGGTGCCCGGACTGTTCGCCGGCCGCAACCGTCGCTCGATAGAGTTCCGGGAACGCCTGAGGAAATTCCCTGAAACCATCGGCCAGTGCATGGCCTTCCATGACTTTGGCGCGTACGCCCAACAGGATGCTCTTGGTACGTGGCTGGTCGTTTTGTTGTGCGACGGCGAGGAGCGCTTCCTCGAGCGGCAGGCCGGATTGCGACAGGGATGCGAGTTGCCGTGTGATCAGCGCGAGTTCTGCTGACGACAGGCCCTTGCGAAAAGAAAAGCTGCGTTGCCGGCGTGCTTCTCGCTGTGCGACCTCGGTAACGCTGACCGGAAGCAGATCGCGATCGCGCAGTATCTGCCGGACATGTTTCGGTGTGTCACCCTCAACCAGGCCTTTCGCCTGCTTGCCCGATTGGTCCATCGCGACGTATTCAAAGGCTCCCATTGTTCTGGTTAATCCTCGCGGGTTACGCGCAGAACTTCCTCGACCGTCGTACGGCCATCCAGGATCTGGCGGCGGCCGTCTGCGCGAATGCTCGGGCTGGTCTTGCGTGCGTGTCGGTCCAGTTCCAGCTCGCTGACACCACCGTGAATCATCTCTCGCATTTCATCATCAACGGTGATGAGTTCGTAGATGCCCGCACGACCCTGGAAACCGCCGCCGGGTACATCGCCAGCATGGTATAGCGTCGGTGGATCGTTGACGTCGAGTCCGAGCAAATTGCATTCGTACTCGCGAGCCGTGTACGGGGTTTTGGAATCATCATCGAGTACACGCACGAGGCGCTGGGCAATAACACCGAGCAAGCTGGACGACAGCAGGAACGGTTCAACGCCCATATCACGCAGGCGTGTAACCGCACCGGCGGCTGTGTTCGTGTGAAGAGTCGAGAGAACGAGGTGACCGGTCAGGCTGGCCTGTACGGCGATCTCGGCTGTTTCCAGGTCACGGATCTCGCCGACCATCACGACATCGGGGTCCTGCCGAAGGATGGCGCGGAGACCACGTGCGAACGTCATTTCAACTTTCGTGTTGACCTGTGTCTGACCAATACCGTCGATGAAATACTCGATCGGGTCCTCGACCGTCATGATGTTGCGGCTGTTGTCGTTAATGCGTTCAAGCGCCGCGTACAAGGTTGTGGTCTTGCCCGAACCAGTTGGGCCGGTCACGAGAATAATCCCGTGAGGTTTGTGGATCAGGTCGTCGACCTTTTTCTCTGTCACCATGTCCATGCCGAGCGACATCAAGTCGAGTCTGCCGGCTTGCTTGTCGAGCAAGCGAAGCACAACGCGCTCGCCATGTCCGGATGGCATCGTCGAGACGCGAACATCAACAGCGCGCCCCGCAATGCGCAGCGAGATTCTTCCATCCTGGGGCAGGCGTTTTTCGGCGATATCCAGTTTGGACATGACCTTGATGCGCGACACAACCAGCGGCGCCAGTCCGCGTCGGGTTTTCAGCACCTCGCGCAATACGCCGTCTACGCGAAACCGCACGCCCAGCCGGTTTTCATAAGGTTCGATATGGATGTCAGACGCATTCTCTTTGATCGCTTCGGTAAGAACCGCGTTGATGAAGCGAATGATCGGTGCGTCGTCGTCGCTCTCCAGAAGGTCGGAGGGTCCCTGCAGTTCCTGCGCAACCTGCGTCAGGTCGAAATCCTCGTCGAGGCCGTCGACCATTTGCGACGCCTTGGTGGAGTCCTGCTCGTAGGACTCCTGCAACAGCGCGTCGAACACCTCGGCGGATACCCGTGACATCTTGAGGGGTACGCCGGCGAAGCGACGAGCTTCTGTCAGGCTAAAGGGCGATGCACCGCTGCGATAGACGGCCTTGCCCTCCGTGGCGCTTAGTTCCTGGATTAACACGCCGTGCCGCTTGGCAAAAGTAAAAGGCAGCGTTTGCCGCGCTTCTGCGGTTTCCGGAATCTCGGTTTCGAGAACGATATCGGTATCAGCTTCCATCGTGCTTACTGCTGGTCTTCCTCTGGTTTCACTGGTCTCTGGAATTCCTCGATGGGCGGCAATGCTGGGCGCGTTTGCCCCGGCATCAGTTGGACATCGGAGCCCTGGATACGCTGTTGAACATCGCGAATCAGGTTGTACTTCTGGTTCGTTTCGTAGGCTGTCTGTGCGGCATCACGCAAGATGGTCGCACGGATAAAGACCATCAGGTTCGTCTTGAGCTTCTCAGTCTTGCGAGAACGGAACAGGTTGCCGAGTAGCGGGACACGCCCGAGCAACGGAACGCGCTGGTCACTCTCGCGCAAGACGTCCTCAAGTAATCCGCCGAGGACAAGAATTTCGCCATCATCAACAATTACTGTCGTATCGATGGTGCGCTTGTTGATGATCAGGTCAACAGCACCTGCAGCCGACTGGGCAATGCTCGAGATTTCCTGGGACACATCGAGGACCATCGAGTCCCCTTCATTGATCTGCGGGGTTATGGCGAGCTTGACGCCTACGGGTTCACGGTTAATCGTCTGGAACGGATTGACAGCCCCCCCGGTTCCTCCCGTATTGGAAAATGAACCACTGACCAATGGAACGTCCTGCCCTACATTGAGAGTGGCTTCCTCGTTATCGGTCGTCACAATCGACGGCGTCGATATCAAATTGGTGTCGGCAGCGCCTTCGACAGCGCGAAGGATGGCTGCAAAACTGACGCCAGTGTCACTGATCCGCCCAACACCAATGGTGCCACCTTCACCGATAAGGCCGCTCGGATCCGTCACACCTCCACCGGCCGCGCTGCCCAGCTGAACAATACCTGCCAGGAAGTCCGGGAAGTTGGTGGCGGCAATCGGCGCGTTTGAGCCACTGCCTTCTACCGCAACAGAGACGCCAAGTTCCTTGGACTTGTCGATGATGACTTCGACGATGATGGCTTCGACCAGGACCTGAGCCCGTCGAATATCGAGCTTGTCGATAATCTGCATCGTCGAGCGCATGATCTTGGGCGGCGCATTGATAACCAGCGCGTTGGTTTGCGTGTCCGCCCAGACGCTAACGCCGTCCATACCGGGCAGCGCTGCTGCCGCCTGGCCGCCGGACGATTGTGTCTGGTTCGTGAAATGCTGCTGCAGCTTTGTTGCGAGCTCTTCGGCATCCGCGTAGCGCAGGTAGCGGACCTGTGTGTCGCCACCGTCTTCAAGCGGCGTGTCGAGGTGTGCGATCAGTGTCCTGAGCCGCAGGCGCTCGTTCATGTCGCCGCCAATGAGTACGCTGTTGGTGCGAGCGTCGGCGACAAGACTGGTCGTGACAGGCGCACTGTCCGCACGCGGCGCAGAAGTCAGGGCGGTCATGATGCGTACGATCTCCCCAGCGGAGGCGTGTTGCAGTGTGACCACCTCGATGTCCTCGTCGCTGGCCTGGTCGATACGGCGAATGATGCTGACTACGCGAGCCACATTCGCAGCCCTGTCAGAAATGACCAGCATATTCGACCCGGGATGGGCGACAAGGTGACCGTACTGTGGCAGCAGTGGTCGCAGAAGCGAGACGAGTTGAGTGGCACCGACATTGCGCAGTTGTATAACCTGCGTCGTCAGGTCATCGGGGCCGTAAGTACCACCTGGACCAATGGCTGTGGGCAGTTGGCGCGCGGTAGCGTCCGGAACGACCTTGACGAGGTTGTCGCTTTCGATAGCGACGTAGCCGTGTACCTGGAGAATGGACAGGAACGCCTCATACATGGCATCCGGGCCGAGCGGGGTTGGTGAGAGTAGCGTGACCTTGCCCGTTACCCTGGGGTCGAGAATGACATTCTTCCCGGTTACCGCGGATACCGCTTCAACAACTTGCCGTATGTCCGCGTCCTTCCAGTTGACTGTTGCCGCGGGCTGCTGGGCCCATGCCAATACGCAGAACGACAATAATGTCGTTGCGAAGATCAGCCGTAACGGACTGAAGGATGCACTGCTTTTGTTTTTCGTCATTTGGTTCGCTCACCGCTCATGTCGAGCTGGCTGGTCTTGAGGACAAGGGTTTGTTGTTCCCCATTGCGTTCGAGAGTGACAGTTACCTGCTCTGCCGTGCCGAGAGACTGGAAGACCTGCATGGCCTGCGTCGGATCGGACAGTGGTTGGCCGTCTATGTCTTTAATGAGGTCGCCGGGCCGCAAGCCCAGCGCTGCAAACTGTTGCCGATTGCGTCCGGGGTATACGCGGTAACCGGCCTGCTCGCCGTTGACAGAATACGGTGTTGGTCGAATAACGTCCGACAGGTTTGCGATGTTCTGCGAGACGACATTCTGGATGCTCCTGGCGTTTTCACTACGAACGGCCTGGCGAGTTGTGCTGGTGTTGCGACGTGTCGTTGATGCTTGCCCCTGCGGAAACTCAGATGGAATTCGCAGGTTGGTCAGGGCGCCACTCTCATTGAGCACGACACGGCTCGAGTAGACGGCATGCAAAGTCACGCCGGATTCCACTGAATCACCGATTACATACACTTTCTGGTCGGCGTTGTTGTCAGCGATGACAGCCACGGAAAACTCGGGTATGTCTGAGGCTATTGTCCCTTTCAACACCAGGTTCGTTCGTCGCGTGTCACTGAGGTTGTCGTCAGCGGCGGCGACAGGTGCCGGTGCCGCGTCGGCATCGGCTGTGCCGAACAAGTGAAGGTCCGAAATAGCCTGGACGTCCGCAGACGTTTCCGAAGCGACCGATACCGACTGCATGCCGGTCGGCGCCTGTATCACGTCCCCTGTCGATGGTGCGGGCACGAGCATCCAGATAATCCTGGCGATTTGCCAGCCGATCGCAATGACCAGCAACAGGCTCACCCAGGGGGGCAGGGTCCTGTTCAGGGTCGTGAGCGCGGTGTTTCCGTCGACGCTCGAAAAATCAGTCCAGTTTGCTTTGCTAATCATGTCCTGCCGGGCCAGCTTCCTTAGCCACACGCCTTATAAACGCAGCGACCCGATGATACGGGTTGAGACGTCGGAGCCACAAGCGGGAATAACCCCAAAATGCGTTATTTGGCAATAATATAACGGCACACAGCCGGGGCCATATATAATGGTTGGCCAGCACCCGAAAGGCGGCCAGCCGCTATTGACTTACCCTGATTCGACCGTATATCCGCAAACTGAATATGAGTGACCTCCCCGAAAAACATGAGCAACCCGGCGGCTACGATCTTGCTGTCGAGGAAGCGCGCCCGAAGATCAAGCAGCCGCCGCTGTATCGAGTCGTGCTGATTAACGATGATTTTACGCCTATGGAGTTCGTGGTGGAGATCCTGGAGTCGGTCTTTGGCATGGAAAGAACCCGCGCGACCCAGGTAATGCTCGAAGTGCATACGAAAGGCAAGGGTGTTTGTGGCGTGTACAATTTCGAAATCGCGGAAACGAAGGTTGCGCAGGTCATGGGTATTGCCGAACAGCACCAGCACCCCTTACTTTGTACGATGGAAGAATCCTGACAGGAGTCGTCGACTATGCTCAGTAGTGAGCTTGAATTCTGCCTGAATGAGGCTTTTCAACGGGCCCGTGACCGCCGTCATGAATACATGACGGTCGAGCATTTGTTGTTGGCGATCCTCGATATTCCGAAGGTCCACGAGATTCTCAAGTCCTGCGAATCCAATGTCACGGAATTGCGGCGCCAGCTCGTCGAGTGCATTGACGAGCAGACACCACTCCTGCCTGACGAGGAAGAAGCGGATGTGCAGCCGACGCTCGGGTTCCAGCGCGTGCTGCAGCGGGCGGTGTTCCACGTGCAGTCGAGTGGCAAGAAGGAAGTGACGGGGAGTAACGTCCTTGTGGCCATATTCAGCGAAAAGCAGTCTCAGGCCGTGTATTTCCTGAGCCTGCAGGATGTAACGAGGCTCGACGTCGTCAATTTCATCTCCCACGGTATGCCGCAGTTGCCAGGCGATACGAACGAGGAGGGCGAAACACAGCTCGAGTCCGAGGCCGAGCCTGAAGCGTCGCCACTGGAGCTTTACACGACCAACCTCAATCAGCGCGCCAACGAGGGCAAGATCGACCCTCTGATCGGGCGCGAGCTCGAGATCGAACGAACGGTCCAGATCCTGTGCCGGCGCCGCAAGAACAATCCGCTGTACGTCGGCGAGGCCGGAGTCGGCAAGACGGCGCTGGCCGAAGGGCTTGCCCGCATGATTACGGAAGAGCGCGTGCCGGAAGTGCTGCAGGACAGCACGATCTACGCTCTCGACATGGGAACGCTCATTGCCGGCACCAAGTACCGGGGTGATTTTGAAAAACGCCTAAAGGGCGTCATTGCCGAGATCCAGAAGGATCCGGGCGCCGTGCTGTTTATCGATGAGATCCACACAGTGATCGGCGCAGGGGCGGCATCGGGCGGCGTCATGGATGCGAGCAACCTGATCAAACCGGTCCTGGCAAACGGGGAAATCCGCTGTATCGGTTCCACGACCTATACGGAATACCGGGGGATTTTTGAGAAAGATCATGCACTTGCACGACGTTTCCAGAAAATAGATGTCCCCGAGCCGACCATTCCCGAGACCGTCGCTATCCTGCACGGCCTCAAGTCCCGTTTCGAGGAACATCACGGGATTCGCTATGAGTCGGATGCGCTCGAGGCAGCGGTCGAACTGTCCGCACGCCATATCAACGACCGCCACCTGCCAGACAAGGCCATCGATGTCATGGACGAGGCGGGCGCCAATCTGCGCCTGGTTCCTGTAGGCAACCGAAGCGAATTCGTCACGGTCGAGATGGTCGAGAATATCGTGGCCAAGATGGCCCGCATTCCCGCCAAGAGCGTCTCGGCATCAGACCGCGACGCGCTGCGTACGCTGGAGCGCGACCTCAAGCTGACGATCTTCGGCCAGGACCGTGCCATCGAGGCGCTGGGTGGGGCCATCAAGATGGCACGCTCGGGACTGCGCGAGGAGGAAAAGCCTATCGGTGCTTTCCTGTTTGCCGGCCCGACAGGCGTCGGCAAGACCGAAGTCACGCGGCAACTCGGCATGCTGATGGGGGTCGAGCTGATCCGTTTTGACATGTCCGAGTACATGGAGCGCCATACGGTGTCACGCCTGATCGGTGCGCCTCCGGGCTACGTCGGTTTCGATCAGGGAGGCCTGCTTACGGAGGCGGTCAGCAGGAATCCGCATGCCGTTGTCTTGCTCGATGAGATTGAGAAAGCCCATCCAGAGGTATTCAACCTGCTGCTGCAGGTCATGGATCATGGCACGCTGACCGACAATAACGGCCGCAAGGCCGATTTCCGCAACGTCATTCTCGTCATGACGACGAATGCCGGCGCACAGGAAATGAGCCGGACGTCGATTGGCTTTACGCAACAGGACAATTCGACAGATGGCCTGGAGATTCTCAAGAAGCAGTTCTCCCCCGAGTTTCGAAACCGCCTCGATGCGATTATTCAGTTTGCGTCACTCGAGCTCGACTCGATCATCCGAGTTGTCGACAAGCTTGTGGTAGAACTCGAAGCCAAGCTGGAGAACAACAACGTTACGCTCGAACTCGACGACGCGGCGCGTTCATGGATTGCCGAACGCGGATACGATCCAAAGATGGGCGCTCGCCCGATGGCCCGCATCATCCAGGAAAAGATCAAACGGCCGCTGGCCGAGGAACTGCTGTTCGGCAGCCTCGAAGAAGGCGGACACGTGAAAATCACCGTCGGTGAAGACAGTGACCTGGAGTTGATTGCGGAACCGGTGCTTAAGGAACTGGCGCACCTGCCAGAGTAGAGATCAGCCCGTTGGCCTATCGTCCACGGTAGACGATACGGCCCTTGGACAGGTCGTACGGCGTCAGTTCCACGGTGACCTTGTCGCCCGTGAGAATACGAATGTAGTTCTTGCGCATTTTTCCTGAGATATGCGCGGTCACCACGTGACCGTTCTCGAGCTCAACTCGAAACGTCGTGTTGGGTAGCGTCTCATTTACGACGCCCTCCATCTGAATGGCTTCTTCTTTCGCCAAGGGTCTATCAATCCTGTACTGCTAAAAGGCTGGCGAATTGTGCAGAAACGGCCCCGGTATTGCAATGAGCAACATTCGCAGGCGCTTAAGTCCGCAGCAATTCGCATGCAGCTATGGGGGCATTCGGCCAGTTTTCAAAGGCACCTGGCGTCTCACACAGGTCGTCCAGCATCTCAACAAAGCGGATACGCGGTATTACCGAGGCACCCAGGCCAAGCAGGTGGCTCGACTGGACCTGGCAATCGATAATGCCGAAGGTGCCGTCATCCAGCAGGCGATTCAGCACCAGCAGCGTAATTTTGGAAGCATTTGAGCGCAGGCTGAACATCGATTCTCCAAATACGGCGCGGCCAATGATCAGGCCGTAAAGACCGCCAATGAGCGTATCGTCCTCCCAAACCTCGATCGAATGAGCCCAGCCGGCCTCATGCAGGCGCTCGTAGGCGCTTATCATGTCGTTGGTGATCCAGGTTCCCTGTTCATAACGGCGCGGTCCGGCGCAGGCGCGTATGACGTCAGAAAACGCGGTGTTGAAGCGCACCTCAGCCTCGGAGCGACGTAGTTCGCGGCGCAGGCTTCGCGACACATGCATATCGCCTTTCTTAAATACACAGCGAGGGTCGGGTGACCACCACAGGAGCGGTTGGCCATCGTCATACCAGGGGAAAATACCTCGTCGGTAGGCAGCCAGCAGGCGCTCGGGGCTGAGATCACCGCCAGCCGCCAACAAGCCGTCCGGTTCGCGCAGTGCGTCTTCCACCGGCGGGAATCCCTGCGGCGGGTCGTCGGCTGTCAGCCACACAACGCGATTGTTGCTCATTCTTCGTCCTTGTACGGCGTGTGCTGGTCAACGGCGTCAATGTAGCGATCGATATGGCGCCCTTCTTCGTCAAGGTAGCGACTGATCGCATCGGCGAACTCGGGATGTACCAGCCAGTGTGCGGACCAGGTCGTAACAGGCGAGAATCCCCGGCTGATTTTGTGTTCACCTTGTGTGCCGGGCTCGAACAGTTGTTTGCCGGTTTCGATGCAGTACTCGATCCCCTGGTAGTAACACGTCTCGAAATGGAGCGCGTCGAAATGCCCGTCGCTGCCCCAGTAACGTCCGTACAGGGTCGTCGGGCTCTCGAAGAAGACAGCGGCTGCAACCGGCCGGGCATCCTGTTCCGCGAGAATGACAAGAATGCTCTCCGGCAGGCGTTCGCTCAATCCCTCGAAGAAGGCCTGGTTAAAGTAGGGCAGTGAACCTCGCATCATGAAGGTGCGGGCGATGAGCGAGTAAACCGTGGCCCAAGTCTCGGTATCCAGCTCGCCACCACGCAGGCGTCTGAATTGAATACCGTTCTCCTGCACACGGCGGCGATCGCGCCGGGCTTTCTTGCGCTTCGCCGAGGTAAACGTCGAGAGGAAGTCGTCAAAGCTGCCGTAGCCGCGATTGTGCCAGTGGAACTGGCAGTCCTTCCTGAGTAGCATTCCGCTGTCCTCGAACACCGCGATTTCCTGCTCAACCGGAAACAGGAAGTGGACTGATGAGCATTGCGTGTCGATAGCGAGCCTCGTGGCTGCCGAAATCAGTGCCTGTGCAGCCTCGGTGTCATTCTTATCTGCGAGCAGGATGCGCGTACTCGGCGCAGGCGTAAACGGTATGGCGGAGACGAGTTTCGGGTAGTAGTCGAGTCCGGCCTGTTCGTAAGCCTGCGCCCAGGCCCAGTCAAATACGAACTCGCCCCAGGAATGACTTTTTTCGTAAAGTGGCAGCGCTGCGCGCAAATGCCCGTCTTTCTCGAGCGTCAGGTGTCGCGGCGCCCAACCCGCGTTCGGTGAAACACTGCCCGTCGTTTCGGCAAGTTCAAGGAACGCGTGGTCGAGAAACGGGAACGCGTCACCGGCGAGGGCATTCCAATCCTCGCCGGCAATAGCCGAAATACTGTCGTGAACGGTGACCTTCAAGAGGACACCGGCGCCTCA
>Ga0209344_10001745_pt1 | contig 26987 bp, 17 predicted proteins | sample Cruoilmetagenom6_FD_187293 | JGI IMG/M metagenome (GOLD analysis project Ga0209344, IMG submission 187293) | Oil polluted marine microbial communities from Coal Oil Point, Santa Barbara, California, USA - Santa Barbara Oil Seep Sample 6 (SPAdes)... | ecosystem: Environmental > Aquatic > Marine... | reverse complement strand
GATTGGGCGGGTTTCTGATTGAAGATGATTGGTTTTATGTTCGTCGGATTAGAACCCGACGGAATCCTTTGTGCCTTGCTTGGTCATGTCGACGGTTTTGGTCCAGACGCTGCGGCCGGTGGCGACATCGGTGAGGGTGAGTCGGAAGGTGTAGGTGGTTTGGCGGGTTTTGCCGGCGGTTCGGTAGAGCTGCGTGATTTTGCCGGTGAGGGCCATGTCGGGGGTGAGGACATCGTCGGCGGACTTGCCTTCGAGGAATGCTTTGCGGCGGAGTTCTTCTTGGGAGATCTGGGACTCGGCGTTGTCGCCGTAGGCGGTGATGACCTCGACCTGCCCGGAGTTGACGAGTTGTTCGCGGATGCGGTAGAGGAGTTCTCCGGTGTCGAAGCGGCTGGAGGTGTCGTTGACGACGCGGTCGATGACGAGGCGTGCGGGGTAGTGTGCGGCGCGGTCGAGGACGCCGTTGGTAAGGAGGGACTCGATCATGCCTGAGGCGGCGTTCTGGATGTCTTGGATGTCGACTTGGCCGACGGAGACGACGGAGTCGGTGCCTCCGGTTTCGATGTAGGTGGCTTTCTGGGAGCCGCAGCCGGTGAGGAGGGCGGCGATGATGGGAAGTGCGATGAGCTGGGTCTTCATGGTTGGGGCTCCGGTGTTTAATTTGGTGTGGGGGCGTGTGTGTTGATTGGGATTGTTTACTTTGATTTTCTGATGGTGATGTCGAAGTCCATGGCGTCTGGGCTTGGGGCGATGGAGATGAGGGTCTTGGTTTCCTTTGAAGGGAGGGTCAGGGGCTTCCAGACGGCGAGCTGGGATGGGATGAGGTTGCCCGAGGCGTCGTACCAGTCGAACTTGTAGGCGAAGTTGCGGTGCGAGAGGCGGTTGTTGGCGATGTCGACCTGGGCCTGGAGGGGGCCGCCGCGGGTTGGGGAGACGCGGACACCGACGCAGTTGAGGTAGACCTTGGCGAACTTTTCGTCGAGCATTTGCTGCTTGGGATCGATGGGTGCGGCGTCGTCGGCTCGGACGGGTGCGCTCTGGCAGGAGGCGAGGAAGATGGCGCAGAGGGCCAGCATGGTGAAGATGATCCGGGTGGGTGTGATTTTCATCTTGTGGTGCTCCTGGGCTCAGCCTTGGTTGGGCTGCTGGGTTTCTGGATCGGCTTTGGCCTGTTCGGTGTCGTCTTCGGTTTCAGTTGGTCGCTCGTAGTGTACGGATGATATGCCGGAGAGTTGGGAGACTGCGATGGAGGGGGTTGGGGCGAGGGGTGAGGGCATGGTGACGACGATGAGGTTGGACTCGTTTGGGGTGACTTGGACGGAGCCGAGGTCGCGACCGCCTTCGGAGGTGAGGTGGAGGAGGCCGTCGGCTGGGGTGGATAGGCGGACGAGGTGGACTTCTTTGGGGAGGGTGCGCCAGGTGCGGAGATCGGCGGAGGTGGAGGCGGCTTGATAGATGATGCCAACGATTTGGCCCCAGGTGCCTGCGCCTTCTTTGAGGGCGTAGGTTGCGGCGGCTTTGGCGACGGTGCTGGCGATTTCTTGGGTGATGATTGTTGGGAGTCGGGTTTTGAACTCGCTGGCGATGATGTTTTCTACGCTGACGATTGGGAGTGAGCGGGCGGTTGAGCCGTCGGAAGTTTGGACATCGAGGTATGGAAGGTAGTTGGGTTCGCGTTCGAGCCTTGGGAAGGCGGCGGAGACATAGTTGACATCGCCGATGGGGATGGGGATGTCGAGTCGGAACTCGGTGAGGCGGGGTGCGGCGCCGGTCATGAAGTAGACCCAGGTGGCGGGCTCGGTGGCGTGGCGCATGGAGCCTTCGAGGGCGGTGAGATCTGGCTCGATGGCGGGGAGTGCGTGTTGGTTGGTCGAGGCGGCCATGCGGAGATCGAAGCGGGCGTTGGAGTAGTCGCCGTCGTCGGCGGCGGTTGAGAGGAGGAAGATGCCTCGGAGGTGGCTGGTGAAGGGGTTCTGGAAGTCGGCGTAGGCGGTCATGTCGTCGAGTTCGGTGTAGTAGGAGGAGAGGTAGCTGGGCACGCCTTGGCTTGTGCCTTCGAGGTTGTTCTCGGCGGCGGCTTTATCGGCTTCTTCTTGGGCTTTTTCGATTTCTTTGGCGTAGCGGCGGACGGCGTCTTGTTGCCAGTCGGCGGCGCGGTTGAGTTCGATGCGTGCGGCGTCGAGGTCGCCGACTTGGATGTAGTTGAGGGCGTTGAGCGTGTTGAGGAGGATGCGTTCGCCGGGCGTGGCTTTGTAGATGGATTGGGCCTGGTTGACGGCGGTCGTTGCGATGCCTTCGGTGATGGTGTTCTCGGCTTTGGTGTCGAGGTAGGGGCGGATCTCTTCGAAGATCGCGTCGTAGTAGGCGATGCTGTCGTCGATGTTGTGGGCGGCTTGGGCGGTGCGTCCGGCTTCGAGGTAGTAGGCGATGCGGTCTTTTTGTTTGGAGGCTTTTTTGTTGGCGCCGTCTTTGCTGATCTCGGCGGCGGTGATGTAGTCGCCGCCGGCGTAGGCGTGCATGATTTTTTTGGTGTGGTCGCGGTAGCCGGACTGACAGCCTTGGAGGGCGAAGGCGGCGAGGATGAGGACGGGCAGGATGGCGGCCCGTTTTGCTTTGTTGATGTTCATTGCGTGCATGGTGGTCCCCTTGAGCGTGCGTTATATTTCTTAGATTGTTGGTTGTGTTTAGTCTGCGTCGTTCTCGATCTGATGCATTTCGTGGATGTTGTCTTTTACAGTGAGGATCGAGCCCCAGAAGTCGTTGGTGTTGGTGCCGATGGAGCGGACATTGGAGGTGTCGAGGTTGACCTTGGAGTTGCGGAGGAACTGGCCGAAGGCCATGGCGTGTTCGAGGTCGGCATCGCGGAGCATGGCGCCGTCCTTGAGGGATTCGAAGAAGGCGGCTTGTTCGCGCCATTGGGCGCGGCCTTGGACGGAGAGCCCGACGGCGAGGTTGAGGTCCATGCCGTCGCGGACGACCATGAAGCGGTCGATGGGGTCGATCATGGGTCGTTCGATGCGGATGCGGTGCGGGCCGGCGGTGGTTTGGATGGGCCCGGGGGCGGTGCCGGCGAGCATGCCGTCGATGAGGACATTGCATTCGGTGGCTTCGAGGTCGTAGTTGTTTTTGGTGACGATGTATTCGCCCTGGTCGTTTTTACGGATCTCGGGGATGCTCAGGTCGGCGAGGGTGATCTGGATGTTGATGGTGGCGAGGTTGTCCTCAGCCTTGGTGATGCGGGCTTTGGCGCGGGTCATCTTTGAGCGGATGCTTTGGCCGACTTGCATGGCGCTGTCGCGGAGCATGGGGTCGATGTTGAAGGTGCGGGTGAGGGTGGCGGTCTGGCGGAGTGCGTGGTGGGCTTGCTCGAGGCCCGAGGCGATGCTTGAGCCCGAGCCGCCGTCGACGACATTCCAGGCGACATCGAGGGTGTAGAAGGAGTTGTCGTAGTTTCCTCGTTGTGGGTCGCGGATGGAGCGTTTGTCTTCGACGAGTGAGGTGATGGTGGCGATGACGAGGCCGTCGGCTCCGAGATTCTGTGCGATGGCCGCTGCGGAGGAATGATCGGAGAGGAGTCGCTGGGCGATGGTGTTCATGTAGTCGTTGGTGCCGTCGTTTGTGCCTTCGCTGGCGAGGGTGCTGGCGGCATTGAGGACCTCGGCGCGGTTGATGACTTGGATCTGGTGGTCGGTGAGCCAGGAGGTGATGTAGTTTTCGAGGACGAGGGCTTTGGAATCGGGGACATCGGGGGCGACATCGCGGATGAAGAGGGCGAGTTTGACGGGCTGGGTGTCTTCGTGGTGTTCAGCAGCGGGCTGGTGGGTGGGCTGGTGGGGTGTCGGCTGGCGGTTGGGATTGCGGGTGATGACGCTGGGTACTTTGGCGGGCTCGGCGGGTGTTCTGACGGCGGGTTCGTTCATTGTGCTTTTGGTTGAGGAGCCGGTGGCTTTGGCGTCGGGGTCTACATCTCTTGGGAGGCCATCGGGGGCGAGGCGCATGATGGAGCCGCGGTCGATACCAAAGTCTTGGATGGCTTGTGCTTTGGAGAACTTGGGCTGGACGGAGGTGATGCGTGCCCAGCCGAGGGGGATTTCTTCGGCTCCGTAGGATTCGCCGGTGTCGGGGTCGAACATTTCTTCGCCGGGGTAGAAGACCTGCCAGATCTGTCCTTTTTCGACGCCGGTGCCGATGCCGCGGTTGAAGGTGATGTTGCCCATGGTGTAGCCGATGACTTTGGCGGGGACGAGGGCGTCGAGGATGATGCGGGATGTTTTGGTGGCGATGTCTTTGGTGACTTGGCCGATGAGCGCGTTGGTGACGCGGCCGTTCTCTGTTGCTCCGGCCATGATCTCGTTGGTGGTGGATTCTTCGATGGTGACCGAGGCGGACTCGAGCATGACGGCGGTCGTGGTGTCGAAGATCTGGAGGGTGGCTTGGATCTGGATGGTGCGGCGTTCGGCCTTGGAGGTGCCGAAGCCGCCCTTGAAGCTGGCGGTGGTGGTGATGTCTTGGTAGTTGTCGACGGTGAGGGTGGCGACGAACTGAGCGCCGGCCATCTGGAAGGCTCGGGCGGTCTGGGGGTCGCTTGGGTTGACATCGCCCGAGTCGGCGATGCCCTGCTCGCGGAGGATGGTTCTGTATTTGGACCTGGCGACGATGTCGAATCGGCTGGTCTGGTTGATCATGTTAGCGAGCTGGGTGTCGGATCCTTGGAGGATCTGCTCGAGCACGCTGTGCTGGGACTGGGCTTTGGCCTGGGTCACGACGGCGTCAGTGGCGACGAGGTCTTGGATGGCGAGGCGGGGTTTGTCGGCGTGGGCTGGCGCAGCGCCCAGCAGTATGCAGAGGATTGCGGCCGCGAGGATTCGTAACTGGTTCATTCCCGTCTCCTGAAAAGGCTGCGCAGAGGACGGGGCTCAGTTATGTTAGATCACCGCCCCCCGGCTCTGGGACAGCGAGGGTCCCTGATCGTGTATTCCAATATAGTATAGTTTGACCGCGCTTGCAATGTGCTGTTGCATGGTGTGGAACTGTATTTGTATTAGCAGTTATGCAACGCAAGCTGATGCACTTCGGGCCATGGATGACTGCTTGCGCTATTCACGGATCTGTATGGTGAGTATCGAGCGGTGGTTAGGGCTCGAAGCCTTCGGGGAGCCAGGTCGGGAACTCTTTGAGTTCTACTTCCACGGTCTTGGAGATGGGCACGCCCCAGGCGGTGAAGTATGGGAAGAGGTTGTGCCCCACTGCTTTGCTCATGCGGAGGACAAACTGGTCTCGTTTTTCTTGGTCGTTCTTGGGTTGCTCGTGGGGCTTGAGGTCGTCGTAGGCGCGGAAGGTTTGGCGGAAGGCGTCCCAGCCGAACTGGTGCCAGAGCAGGGCGTAGGTTTGGAGGGCGAGGAATGGGTCGGACTTCCATTGGTCGTAGGGTGCGTCGGCCTCGTAGTGCTTGATCATCACAGCGAGGGCGTGGGCGGGGGCTGTTCTTGTGCCTTCGAAGTCGAGCGGGTAGTTGTTGACGGTGTTGAGGGCGAGGACGGTGAAGATGTTGACGGTGACTTCGCCGGTGCCTTCGAAGGTCCACATGGGGTTCTGGTGGCTGTGGCCCATCTCGTGGTAGTGGCCCCAGAGTTCGTTGGGGCCTTGGTTGTCGAAGTTCTCGAGGTTGACCATTGAGTGGGCGGCGGTGGTCGGGATGACGATGGGCGCGTCGCTCGGGCAGTACATGTAGCCCCAGGAGAGTTTCTTCTCGGCGACATAGCGGTACTGGCGGTCTGGCCAGTGGCGCGGGGAACGGGGTTCGAGGTCTTGCATGGCTTGGTGGACGCGGTCCCAGTGCTGCATGACCAAATCTGGGCGGTCGAGGTTGCGGATGTCTTTGGCGGGGATGGTGAAGACGAGTTCGTCGGATTCGAGCTCGGCCCAGGGGGCTTGGAGGGTGCGGATTCGTTCGTTCCACTCTGTGAGGTCGGTGTGGTCGAGGCGGAATCGGGGCATTTCGATGACGCCGGAGATTTCGAGGGTGATTGTTTGGTTGGGGGTCAGGGTTGTTGGGAGGTCGATGTAGAGGGGGCCGCCGATTGGGGAGGCGATTTGGATTTGTTGGGTGGTCATGGGCACGCGGATGTGGGCGCGTGGCATGCGGTGGCGGTCGTCGAAGTCTTGTGGGTCGAGCCAGGCGCCGATCTGGACGGTGAGGCCTTCGATGGGTTCTGATGCGACGCGGACGGTGACGGTTTCGCCGGGGGCGGCGTAGAGGGCGGTGGAGCGCCAACCCGGGATGCTGGTTGAGAGTGTGAGCTGTTGGGTCAGGCGGGGCGCGGAGTCGGGTACTGCACCCGGGAAGGCGGCGGCGCTGGGGTGAGCGATTGCTGAAGATGGGTCGATGGCGGCTCGGCGGGATTCGAGGTCGAGCAGGGCGCTGGCGAGGGGTTTCTCGGCGAGCTTGAGGGGGTGCTGGGCCATGGACTCGTAGGCTTGGGTGAGCTGGTCGGTGTTGTTGACGCGGAGTTGGTCGGCGGTGCGGATGAGGGTGCTGTCGAGGGGGACGATGGCGAGGGCTGTGCGGACGATGCGGGCGGCGAGTACGCGGTCCGGGGCTTGCTCATCGGTGAGGATGCGGATGGCTTGCTCGGCGTTGGCGAGGGGATTGATTGCGGGGTCGAGGGGGTAGAGGCCTTCGTTGTTTGGGGAGAGGGCTCGGTCGGTGTACATGATGCCGTGGTCGAGGAGGATTTTGTTGGCGGCGAGGTCTTCGACATCGGCAGCGTGCCCGAGTTGGAGTTGGCCCCAGGCGGTTTCAACGGAGAGGAGTGCCCCGCCCGCTTCGAGCCATGCTTTGAGGTCTTCGAGTCGGCCAGCGCGAGCGAAGGATTGGGGGGAGCCGACGATGAGGTCGATGCTCGAGAGGACGAGGTTGTCGGGGGCGCCGCCGACGATGGAGAGGTCGATGCCTTTTTCGATGAGGGCGTCTTGGAATGCTTTGGGGATGCCCCAGGCTCGCTGGGGCTTGTTGTCTGCGAGCCAGAGGAGTTCATCGAGGACGAACTGGTGGGTGTTGGCGCGGGTGTCGCTGAGGAAGCCGCCGTGGCCGATGGCGGCGACTCGGCCTTTGCCTGGGAGGGCACGAGCGCCGAGGACGGTGCCGTCGGCGAGGACGGCGGTTGCTTGTGCGTCGTCGAAGACGACGAGCGATGCGGGGTTGCCGCTGGTGGCGATGGCATCCGCGGATGCCATCGTGATCGCTGGGCATGCGATGGCGAGGAGTATCACAATCGTGCGGATGGTTCGATGGTGGAGCGAGGTCTTCATGGCATGGAGTATACGCATTGGCTCGCGTGGATCACGCCAATCACAGGATCAAGAGACCACGAGATATCGTGGGCATTGGAGCTGCGTTTGTTGTGCTGGGGTGAGGGTTATGTGTGTGGTTAAGCGGAACGGGCCTTGGTGTGGTGCACACCTTGCGTATATTGCGCTCTGTGACTCCTTGCATAAAAAAACACCACCGAGTGGGCTCGGTGGTGTTTGTGTTGGGCGTAGGTTGATTATTTGCAGCCTGCTCCGAATGCGTCGAGGAAGTCGGAGACATCGAAGAAGTCGAACTGACCATCTTGGGTGAAATCGACCTCGGGGTCTTTGGCGGCGAACTTGTCGAGGAAGTCGGAGACATCAAAGAAGTCGAGCTGGCCGTCGAGGGTCAGGTCGGCCTTGCAGGTCTGCCCGATGATGTATTTGGTGCCGGTGTTGACGACCCGTGTGATGAAGTCGCCCGGGGGTGGTGCGACATTGATGGTATCGAACTCGCCGGTGATCTCCGAGCCTTCGATGATGGTGTATGCCCAGAAACCGGTTGGTGCGAAATCATTGGTGAAAAGTACATCGAGTGTGCCGTGGAGTTCAACCGTTGAGGAGCTCTCGAGTTTGTCGCCCGATGACGCATCGACCTCGGCCTCGAGGTTGGCGGTGCCCGAGAAGAGGATGGGTTTGGTTGCGGCCATGGTGCCGATGCTCAGGCCCGGGGCGATGGTGCCGTTGTTGATGAAATCGATTTCGATTCTGCCGATGCCTTCGAGGCGCTGTTCTGAGCCGATCCCCCCCTGGGTGACACCGCTTGCGGCGATGAGCCGGGATCGAGCAGATAATGCGTTGAGCCGGATTGTGCCGTTGCCGGCGAGGATCATGTCCTCCTGCCATTGAAGGCTGGTGATACTGATATTTGCGGTCTCGTTGACCACGATGGTGCCGTTGTTGAGTGTGGCGGAAGAAATTCCGAGTGACGAAGCGTTGGGGATGTTGAGCATCCCGGAGAAATCAACACCGTCGAGGATGCTGAATGTATCGACCGAGATATCGGCTCCGCCGGTTGTTGTCAGTGCTCCACCGGAGATGGTGGTGCCTCGGAGTTCGATCTCCGAGCCTGCGCCTTGAGCCAAAATTTGTCCGCTGGCTCCTTGGGTGAGCGTGATGGCGTCGAACTCGAGGTTGGAATCGTTGTTTGCATGGATCAGCCCGTTGTTGGTCTTTGGATCCCCCGTGAAACGGATTTCGCCGTTGAGGACATCGGATGTGATGGTGCTGTTGTTGACCATGCTGGCTTCGATCCGTCCGATCCCATGGATCGACTGTGTGGGGCTCATTGTGACGGTCTTGCCTGGCGCGGTTTGTATCCGTGCTCGCGCATCGAGCGAGTTGAGTTTGATTGAACCAACACCGTTGACAGTCATTGAGTCGTTGAACAGAATCTGCGTGGTTGATATATTCCCCGTGGGGTTGATCTCGATCACACCCGAGTTGGTTAACGAGGTATTGATCGTGAGTGTCCGGGAGTTCGGCACATTCACTTTGCCGACGATCGTGACGGCGTCGAGGGTGCTCGATACATCAATCGCAATGTCCGCGTCGGGCGCGGCGGTGACCAGCCCCCCCACGATGGTCGCATTGAGTAGCTCGATCTGTGATCTTGCATCGTTCGCCGAGATCACTCCTCCACCGGTTTGATCAATCGTGATGTCGTTGATTTCGATCACCGATGCGTTCTCCGCTTGGATCGTTGAGTTGTTCACCTTTGAGTTTGTGGTGAACCGTATCTCATCGCCTGTATTCGACTTGATCTCTCCGTTGTTCACCAGATCAGCCTCGATCCGGCCGAGCCCACGGATTGTTTGCGTCTCGGGTATGGTGAGTACGGCTCCTTCGCTGGTCTGGATTCGGGAACGCGCGTCGAGCGAGTTGAGCACGATCTCGCCGGTGCCGTGGAGCGTCATTGAATCGTTGAACAGGATCTGGGTTGGCGTGATGTTTGCTGTTGGGTTGATGGTGATGGTCGCGTTGCTGGTGAGTGCATCGTTGACTGTGAGTGTCACGCCGTTCTGTAGGTTGAGCATGCCTGAAAAGTTTACAGAATCAAACACACTCGAGACATCAATCGTGACATCTGCCCCGTTGAGTGATTGCACTGTGCCGCCATGAATCGTTGTATCGAGCAGCTCGATCTGTGATCCGATCCCGTCGGCCACTATTGCTCCTGCGACACCGTGGTTGATGTTGATCCCGACGAACTCCATCACGGCCCCATTGATGGCCTCCATGGTTCCGTTGTTGGTCTTGTCGTTCGTGGTCATCCGGATTTCGGTTGTATCTGAGCTGATGAGCCCGTTATTGACCAGGCTTGCTTCGATCCGGCCTTGGCCGCGTATGGTGAGCATGGGGTTCATCGTGACCGTCTTCTTGGCGGCGGTCTGGATTCGAGCTCGGGCATCTGATGACGCGAGCACGAATGTGCCGTCGCCGCCTACGGTCATTGAGTCATTGAAGATGATCTGTGTTGCTGAGATGTTCCCAGTCGGGTTGATTGTGATGGTTCCATTGTTCTGGAGCGATGACCATACCGATAGCGTCGTTCCGTTCTGAACATCGAAGATGCCGTTGACGGCTACGCCGTTGATCGTGCTTGAGGTCGCGATGGACATCAGCCCGTCGTTGAGCGCGCTCATGGCCCCGCCGTTGATCGTCGAGTTGATCACCGTGACACGAGAGCCGGGTCCATCGGCGCGCATGATGCCGGCTATGCCCTGTGTGATTGCGATGCCATTGACAAGCAGGTTTGAGCCGTTGATTGATTCGATGATGTTGTTGTTGGTCTTGTCATGTGTGAGCAGGGTCATCGAGGAGCCCAAATCCGATGATACGATGCCGTTGTTGATCATGGCCCCTTCGATTTGTCCCATGCCGTGGATGGTGTGCTCGCTGCCCTGAGTGAAGGTGAATCCTTCGCCGGTTTGGAGGCGTGCCCGGGCCGTCGTCGCGTTGAGCAGGATCGAGCCTGATCCTGAGATCGTGGCGTTGGTATCGAAGCGCAGTGTTGTTGTTGAGATATTGCCGGTGTAGTTGACTGAGACCGTGCCCTCGTTGAAGAAATCGCCCGCAATCGTTGTTGTGGACGCGTTGGCTGTATTGAGCAGCACGCCTGGATTGGTGATCGAGAGCGAGGCCATCTCTTGGCTGACCGGTATCGTGACGGTGTAGGCGCTCGCGTGCCCGAGCAGCACGGAATCGCTCGAGCCTGGAACTGTCGCGGTGTTCCAGTTGGGCCCGAAGTTCCAATCGCCGTTGATTGGGTTCAGCCAGCTGGTCACGCCGCCGGCGTGCGCGATGAGTGATGTTGTTGAAATGACGCCGAGTGCGATGAGTGCTTTGTTTTTCATGGGTCTGTCCGTTCTGGATTGCTGCTTCGTGTGTGTTGAAAGCATCCCCCGCGATCCTGTTTGGTGATTGGCTCGGTCCGCCTTCTGGCATACAGCGTACCACATGAGGACAAATACCCAGATTAGATTTTTGGAGAAATTATACAATCATTGCAACGCTGTTCGGCGCGTGCACCGATTTTCGCACGGTAGAGCCTACAAGTTGACCAGCTTGGAGCCAGAGAGAACTTGCTTTTTAGACCTGTATGCGGTGCCAATGTGCACGGGCCGGTGTATCCATCAGTCAACAGCATTATGCAGGAATGAACGCCGATGGTTTCTTGTATGGAGCTCTTGTCGCGGGCGGTGACGCCGTGGGCGAGTGCTTGAGATGACATCGCCATGAGCATTCTGACGATGAACACTGAGCGGTATGGGTTGATGGTGTTTGGGCGTTGCAGTTTCAGCCTTCGGAAGTATCGACGATCGAACGGGTGTTTCGATCGCATGTCATCGTTTCGACGGTGGCTTCCTCAGTACTCAGAGTTTCTAAACGGCACTCTCAGCTGCGAAACATGGCGGGAGCGATTTGCCCAGCGCTTGCATCATTGAGGATTGTTCATGCACGATTTCTTGGAGTAGGGATCAGCGATCTGGATAGGGCCTTCAGAGAGTCGAGAAATGGATCGCTGTGTTACAAGTTCGATACTCTTCAATGGATTGGAATCATGTCAATTCTGGTTTATGGATTCATAAAAAGATAGAAACCAAAGCCCATGGTTGATTGTCCCCAACGGAGATAGGCATTTCTCCATTCGGTGATCCGTTTGATCAGCATGGCGGCCCTGGATTGATCTTCCATTGATTGAGCGCGCTCGATCGACCGATTGTAATGAGACAACTCGAAGTGATCCCATTCTTGATCACTGCTCTGAGCGTCATAGAGATGCACAAGGCCGCGGTTCTGTGCGTACTCGATGTTCTCGTTGTGGTCTCGATAGATCCCTGCCGGCTCGCCCAAAAATTTAAGATATTCGGTCGCAGGTGGCTGCTTCCAGTAGCCATCGCCGATGAGCATCAATCCGCCGGGGCGGAGTCGTTTGGAGAGTGCGTCGAGGGTGTTCGGGTAGGCCGAATCCCCATCTCCGAATGCGTGCGTTGAGCCGATGCAGATTGCAACATCGAATCGATCAACCCCGATCGTATGGTCATTTGCATCGCCGATCATGAAATCAATATTGACGCCTGCGAGGCGATCTTTGGCGCTCGCTCTCGCGAGGATGATGGACTGTTCTGCGATATCGATACCCAGCCCGCTGGCACCACTGGCTTCGATTGCTCGTATCAGAAGCTCACCATTTCCGCACCCGGCATCAAGGATTGTCGATGAAGCTGACAGGTTCAACTTGGAGATGAGTTGATTCGCTTTGTCGATACTCAATGGGCAGTTGAAATCAGTCATTGTTGTGAGTGTAGCCGATCCAAGTCGGCGAGGACTTGCGGTGTCTTATCGATCAGCACGATCAGTACCCTGACTGACAAAGCTCATCAACGCAGCATTGCTACGGGCAGCCGGTGCTGAATGCATCAAGAAACGCGCTGACATCAAAGAAATCGAAGAGTCCATCATCGGTGAAATCAGCCGGGGCTTGGTTCTTGGCGAAGGCATCGAGGAATGCCGAGACATCGAAGAAATCTAGGAGCCCGTCATTTGTAAGATCTGCTGATGGTGTGGTTCGATGATCCCGCCCGGCGATGACATACACTGCACCGCGGTTGCCGTTGTCGCCGTTGGCGGCCAGGATGTAGTCCATGATCCCGTCGGCGTTGGCGTCACCGGCTCCAGAGAGTGTGCCGGCGAGGAATGCTTGGGCTCTGTTTGAAGTGAAGGTGCGGAGGATTGAGCCGTCGGCGAGGTCGATGAGGTGGGCTTGGCCGCCTTGGGTTGCGCCGACTTGGCTTCGCCATGAAGCGATGAGGCCATCGGAGATGCAATCGCCGGTGATGTCGCCGATGTTCCCTGCCGGTGTCCACGGGGTGCCGCCAAAGCCGCTGTTGGCGGTGTAGCCCACGGTCGAATCGATGATGGTTCCGGTTGCCCCATCGACCCTGTAGTGCCTGCCCGATTCGTTGCCAATGCCAAGATCACCGATGTCGCACATAGCGAAATCCGGGACGCCGTCGTTGTTGTAGTTCTGAAATCCCTGGCACTGCTGATAGCTGGCGAGGGCGAGCCCGGTGGACTCGGCGCTGATGGGCAGATACATGAGGTTTCCGGTTGCGCCCGAGTAGACAAAGACATGCCCTCGGTCGGAGGTGGCCCATGGGCCGGGGGCGCCGACGGAATAGTCTGGGACGCCATCGAGATCGAGATCTCCGAGCAGCGAGACGGTGTGTCCGAACTGGCCTTGGCGGCGAGCGCCGTTGTGTGTTCTGATGAGCGATCCATCGATGCCTGAGTAGATGAACGCTTTTCCTTGGTTGGTTTGGATGGTGTCGTCACTCCATGCGCCGACGAGGACTTCGCCGAAGCCGTCGTTATTGATATCCCCGATGCCGCACGCCCGGAATCCATACTGCGAACCCGCGATCCCGGTGAAGGTGTGGAGCGATGCGCCGTCGGCCCCGGAGAACACATAGACCTTCGCGGCGTTGGTGCCGAAGAGATAATCGACGATTCCGTCGTTGTTCACATCGCCCGCATCGCACACATAGCCCGCGGCTTCGTTTTGAATGTGTCCGAAGTGTGAGCGGATGATGGTGCCTTTCCTGCCGTCGTACAGGTGTACGACACCCCCGTTTGGGGCTTTGGTGTCATCGCCGCTGGCGGCGACGAGGAACTCCATCGCGCCGTCGCCGTTGTAGTCGTCGACTGCGCACACATTGGCCCCGAAGTTGTCGTTGGCGTTGAGCCCTTTGAGCTCGTGGATGATCTCGATGTCTTGTTCAACAAACTGAGCGATCGCTGAGTGTGAACACAGCGTGATGGTGGCAAGGCGAGCGATGGCGTGGATATGCATGGTGATACCTCTGAATCTGGGCAAGACGACGGAGGCATGAACAGCACGCGCCTCTCTATAGAACATGCAAGAAAGCCGGTCCGATCGCGCAGTAGAGGGGATAGAAACCTGTAGAATCACGGTTGCGGGGCGATAAGGATGGTTATTGCTGGAGCTGGGCGATGAGGTCTCGGAGCACCGTCGGCACTTGCTGATCGGAAGGATTACTTGATTCGAGCTGTGAGAGGTAGCGGTTGAGCATGGTGAGTGTCCAGTTTTTTCCGTACATCATCAGGCCTACGCGGACAAAGGAATGGAGGTGGTCGGGCAGAGAAACCGGGAACTGTCGCTGCTGCTCGATAAACACGGGGATGACCAATGCAAAGAGGCCTGGGGTATCGGGCAGTGAAGCGGCACGCAGTTGAGCAAGCAGGTCGGTGAGTTGGTCATCGTTGGGCGCTGTTTGTAGGTACAGCATCGCCTGGCGGATCATGGTGTCCATCAATGCCCGGTTGTGATCGGCTTCGGGGTCTTCCGCGAGCAGCTCAAAGAGCCTCCCCCATCGTGCTTCAACCTCGGCACGCACTACCCAGTGTTGTGGCGATTGTTCGATTGAGCGATCGTACCAGTTCAAGGCTTGGCTCTTCTTCCCTATACGGCTCAGGATGTATGCGTACGCATACTGTGCCTTGAGCGAGAAGGGTGTGGCTGAGTTGGTCGACTGGGAGTAGATCTCGACGCCCCGGGCGAAGTGGATTTGTGCGAGTTCATTCTCGAATCGAGAGGAATATGCATGCGCGATCCCGACATGGACCTCGGCGCACAGGGGCGAGTATTCCAAGCCCAGTTGTGTAAACATGGCCAATGACTCGAGATAGAGCTCGAGTACGAGATCGCTTGCGGGCTTGTGTGGGTCTTGGGCCCAGTGCGCCAGGGCGAGGTCGCCGAGTGTTTCGGCGATCATTGGATGGGGCGAGGTGTAAAGGGCTTGACGGATGCTCAGGACCTGTTCTTGGAGGTGCACGACTTCTTGACTATCAGTTTCGAGCGTCCAGACAAGATCGGATTGAGCCCGGGCGAGCATGCTCATGCACTCGGCGAGTACCGCTGGGTCAACAGGATGCTCAGCGTGCTCAAAGTGTGTGTACGCTTTTTGCAGGTGGGGCACGGCTTTGTCGAACAGGAACAGTTCCATATAGATCCGTCCGACGGCTAGATGAACATTGGCCGCCACCTCGGGGTGATCCCTCAGCTCGGATTCGATCATCTGGTCCGAGTTACGCAGGGCTTCCTCGACGGACATCGGGCGGTCTTTGCCGAAGGGGCTGGCCTGGGCGAGGATGGTTTCGAGGAACTCAACAGTGTCTTGTGCGTTGTCGCGCTGGCGCTGGGATTCTGAATTGGCGCTGCGGGCCTGGACATAGCCGATCGATATGCTGGCCACTGCGATGGCGGCAAAGAGCAGCCCGATGCCCGCGAATATTGAAGCGGCTTTGTTTCTTTTGAAGTATTTGAGTGCGGTGTATGTTGGAGTCTTGGGGTATGCTTCGATCGGTTTGCACTCAAGGTGCCGGCGAAGATCGTCGGCGAGGTGCTGGGCGGATTGATACCGATCGGCGGGGCTTTTCTGGATCGCTCTTTGAACGATCGCGTCGAGTTCTCCGCGAACACATGCCTCGCTGAATCTGCTCTTTGTCTTGTTTATTCGTATCGAATCACTCGGTGATGGGGGCTCGTGTTCACATATGAAACGAGTTGCTACTTGGCGCAGCATGCCTGAGACTGAGTATGCGCGAGCTCCGGATAAGAGTTCGTAGAGGATCAGACCGAGCGAGTATACATCGGTCGCGGCGGTAATTGAGCCGCCGGTCGCTTGCTCTGGGCTGGCGCACCCGAGGGTGAAAGCATTGGTTTGATCTGATGCGATTGGCCCCTTCCCGATCTCGTATGCAGTCGAATCTGACGCGATCCCGAAATCGAGGAGTTTGACATCGCCGTTCTTGTCAACCATCACATTGCTGGGTTTGAGATCGCGGTGAACAACAAAGCTCTGGTGCGCACACTGGACCGCCTCGCACACGGCGTAGAACAGAGCCAGCATCTCTTGGATACTCAGCTGAGCGTCTTTGCAGTGTTTGGTCACCGAGCTGCCTTCAAGCAGTTCCATGACGATGTATGGCATCCCGCTCGCGGTGGTCCCGCCGTCAAAGATAGAGACGATGTTGGGGTGATTCAGTGTCGCGAGCGTCTGCCGCTCGGCCTGGAATCGTTCGATCATTGCGGGGGTGGCGACATGTTCTCGTACGACCTTGATGGCGACATGGGTTTCGTAGTGGTCCAGTCTTTTGGCTTTGTACACCTCGCCCATGCCGCCGGAGCCGATCTGTTTGATCACCTCGTACTTGCCGATCTGATCGCCGGGGGCGTACATCGGCTGTGTGCGCCTCAGCTCAGGATTTCACAGCGGCGTAGTCATCAATTCCGTGTCGCGGTGTGCTCGGATGAGGGCTTTGAGCTCTTCGATCAGGGAGGTGTCGAGGTCATTTTGCTCGGTGATGTACGCTTCGAGTTGTTCATCGGAGAACGATTGCGCGGCTTCAAAGTGGAGCTTGATCAGCTCCCATCGATCGGGCTGGGGGGTATCATGGAAGCTGGTCATGAGCGGATCTCCTTCATCAGCCATGCCCGGGCGAAGGTCCAGCTGCTCACGACCTTCCGCGGCGAGACACCCAGGGCCTCGGCGGTCTCATCGATCGAGAGACCGACAAAGAAGCGGAGCTCGACCACGCGGGCCATCATCGGCTCGCGGAGTTCGAGATCGTTGAGTGAATCGTTGAGGGCGAGCATGTCGATGCGTTGTTTTTCGAGCTGCTCGATCGCGATCTCTACGGGGACCCGTTTCCAGCTTCCGCCTCGTTTGGCGGCTTTTCTGGCAACGGCATGATTGACCAGTATCTGACGCATGAGCCGCGCTGAAATGCCTAGAAAGTGCCCCTGCGAGGTGAACACTGGCATCTGCTCGCCAATGAGCCGGAAGTAGACCTCGTGCACCAGAGCCGTCGGCCCGAGCGTGTGCTCGATTCGTTCGCCTTGCAGATGCCGTGACGCGATGGCGTGCAGTTCTTGGTACGCGTGATCGACAACCTGCTCTGCTGCGCCTAAATCGCCGCTGCTCCAGCGGTGGAGTAGCTGGGTCAGTTCATCGGAACTGGTTGTTTCCTGTTCTTGGTCCACACACTCTCCTTGGGATAGGAATGTATACCCATGTTCATAGAAAGTGGTTTCAGTTGGCCAAAGTCTTTCCAGACAAGAGGACCTCGAAATTATTCAAAATCCCAATGGAATAAGTATCCAAAGATCCGCCCACATTCTGTCCATAGGATAAAAAATGGCCCCCACCGTTCGCTCGGCGGGGACCATTCCCTCTCTCGTATAATTCGGATTCAGTATGGCTTGGGGCTCACGCACAAGCTCACAGATTCATTTTTATCGACGGCGGACTGTGGCGACCATGCAACCAATCGCGAGCAGCGCGGGTGCCCCGGGTGCTGGGATATGGATCACGGCTCTATTGTTGCGTCCCATTTCCTCTGGGGCTGAGTGATCGGTGAGGATGTCCACAACCAGCCAGTTGAATGGATCGAGCATGGTCGGGTCCGTGAGTTGGCCCGTGTTGGCAAAGAGCATGCCGCTGTATGTGTCGTTCGTTTCGAGGGTGTACTCCTTGCCCAGCTGGGTGGGAATCAACCAACCGCCCGAGGCGAAGATGGGGTTCAAGAGTTCTTCGTCGCTGGCGAGATAGGTCTGGAAGCCGATGTTGTCCAAGTCATCGAAGAGGTCTGGGCCAGCGAGATCGATGGCCCCGGCGCCAACATTAGTGATCTCGTACGCGAATCCGATCTCGAAAAGGTTGTCTATGAGCTCTACGCTGACGATTTCGAGTGATGTGAAGATCAGGTCGGGGTTGCTATTTTGAGCCGATGCGATTGATGCGGTGAGTGCGAGTGCCATGGTTGCGGTGGTGTTCATTGTGTTTTCCTTGTTTCGTAATGCGGTGTGAATCTTCGTGCTCATCAGTGGGCGACGAAGTAGGTGTTCATGATGTCGTGTTCGAGGGTGTGGGTGTTGACGGACTTGAAGCCGGCATCGTCGAGCATCGAGAGTGCCATCTCTTCTCCCCAAGCGGCTCCGAGCCCCAGCCCGCCCTGTTCGAGCGAGACGGTCATGCAGTGCATGCATGAGATGGTGTAGATCAGCGGTGCGATCGGGCGGCCGATGTTGTTCTCGACCTTGCTCGAGCCAGCGATGTCCTGCATGAGGAAGGTGCCATCGGGCTTGAGGGCCCTACGGATGTTGGCGAGTACGGCGATCGGGTCGCGTTGATCGTGGATCGCGTCGAATGCGGTGACCAGATCGAACTTATTCGTCTGATCGAGCTGGGCTACATCGTGGATCTCGAAGTCGATGTTGGTCAGGTCAGCCGCGAATGCTTTGATCTGTGCGTCGCGGATGGCTTCTTCGGAGAAGTCAACGCCCAGGAACCGTGAGTTGGGGTATCGGCGTGCGAGTTCGAGCATGGCGTGGCCCTTGCCGCAGGCGATGTCGAGGACATCGATTCCGTCTTCGAGGCGTTGCTCGAGCCCATCGACGAGGTTGAAGAGTCCTTGATCGAATCCGGCGAGCGTAGTGCCGTCGGATTCCTCGGCCATCACATCATGGAATCGGTCGTACGCGCTGTACGGCACGCCGCCGCCGTTCTTGAAGCATTCGACGACCTTTGTTTCGACCTGTCCGAGCACGCTGATCCACTGCATGGTGTTGGCGATGGGGGTGGACTCTGGTGCGGCTTGAGAGAGCATCTTCGCGTGCTCGGTGGGGAGCTCGTAGAGCCCGGTGCTCGGATCGTACATGACGATCTGAGCGGTGGTCATGGTGCCGAGCCACTCGCGGACATAGCGCTCGTTGAGCCCGGCTGATTGGGCCAGGCCGACGGAGTTCGATGGGCCGGCGTTGTACATGGCATCGAAGAGCCCGGTGCGATGGCCGATCGAGATCATCATGGCGGTGGCGCCGTTGTTGAGGATCCCGAGCAGGGTGCCTGCGAAGGCTTGGGTGTCTTGCGGGTTGACGGCGATTGAGCAGTTTGAGCACATGGCGTTTCTCCTTGTTGTGTGTTTGGGTCAGATGTGTATCTGAGCCAGTTGAGTGTCTTGTCATGGCCAAATGCGAAGAGCCCACAGCATGGAGGACACGGTTCTGAACAATTTTCTGATTAATTTTCAGATCATGTCTTCCCCTTCCTCTATATGACGCAAATTGGGGTGAGAAAGGGGCTTGATTATGCTTGTTCAAAGTGCAAAGCCGATCGGACTTTTTGGGGCGATGGGATGGAATCCGGATCAGGGATGGGGATTCTGTTATGATCTGTTGACACAGGGGATCCCGATGAGTGAGCCAGGCCCAGACATTACCGAGTTGCTCAATCATGAGGGCGATCATTCATCGCCCGAGTTGCTCGAACAGGTGTACGACCAACTCAAGAAGATCGCTCAAAGCCGGATGACGCACGAACGAGCTGATCACACGCTTCAGGCGACGGCCTTGGTCCATGAGGCGTACGCCAAGCTGCTTGGGAATGAAGAGCTGTCGTGGCAGAGCCGGGCGCATTTTTTCAATGCCGCGGCACAGGCGATGCGTCGGATCTTGATCGACCATGCACGGGCGAAGAACGCTGTCAAAAGAGGCGGGGATGAAAAAAGGATTCCGCTGGGATTGATCGACCTGGCCGAGAATCCGGATCCGGTCTCGATCTTGGCGCTCGAAGAAGCGATGAAGACGCTCGAAGCCGAGGACCCCCGTGCGGCTCAGATTGTCTCCATGCGGTTCTACGCGGGGCTGAGTGTCGAGCGGACCGCCCTTGTGCTCGAGGTCGCCGAGCGAACCGTAGTCCGCGAATGGGCGTTTGCCCGCGCCCGGCTCTTTGAGCTGCTCTCGGGATCGGATACGCCATGATGGTCTCTGAAGAAGCAAAGTCTCTTTTCTTTGATCTGCTTGCTATACCATTGTCAGAGCAGGCTGAGCATCTCGATCGTGCGTGCTCCGGGAAGCCTGAGCTCCGGAAGCGTGTCGAAAGCCTGCTCAAAGCGCATGTGGATTCCGAGGGTTTCCTTGGTGAGACCGCCGCGTCCATCACGATGTGTACTAACCAAGAGCCCCCAGCGGATGACGAGATCCATATCCCGAAGATGATCGGGATGTACGAGGTTGTCCGCGTGCTCGGGCGGGGCGGGTTCGGCACGGTCTATCTATGCAAGCAGCGTGAACCGATCGAGCGGCAGCTCGCGGTCAAGGTGCTGCACGCGGGAATGGATACGCGGCTGGTGTTGCGCCGCTTCGAAGAAGAGCGGATTTTGTTGGCGAAGATGGATCACCCCGGGATTGCTCGTGTGCTCGATGCAGGAAAGACCCAAGAAGGGCAACCCTACATCGCGATGGAGTATGTCGATGGGGAGATGATCACGGCGTATTGCAATAGCCGGAGGCTGGACCTGCGGGCACGATTGGCGATTTTCTCACAAGCGTGTCAGGCAGTTGGTCATGCGCACCAGAAGATGGTAATCCATCGTGACGTAAAGCCGAGCAATGTGCTGGTGACCGAGGTAGATGGGAAGCCGATCGTCAAGGTGATCGATTTCGGGATATCCAAGGCCATGGATGCTCGCGATGATGATTTGAGCGAGCATGAACCCATCACCAGGACGATGCAGCTGGTGGGGACGCCACAGTACATGTCGCCCGAGCAGGCATCCACCGAGAAGACGGATTTCGATACCCGCTCGGATGTCTATTCGCTGGGTGTGATGCTCTATGAGTTGACGACCGGGGTGTTGCCGTTCGATTCCAAGAAGCTGCGCAGCGCGAGCGTGGGGCAGCTCGAGCAGATGATCCGAGACACCGATCCGCAACGCCCTTCGACACGGGTGGCGAAGCTCGAAAACTCTCTGGCGGATTCAGTCTCGACGCAGCGTGCGTCCTCGATCAGCTCGATCTCAAGAGAACTCAAGGGTGAGATTGATTGGATCATCACCAAGGCGATGGAGAAGAAGCGGGATCGCCGGTATTCTGCGGTGGCCGAGCTTGGCGCTGACATTGAGCGCTATCTCAACGGGCGGGTCGTGCAGGCACGCCCTCCGAGCAGCGCGTATACATTGCGGAAGCTGATCGCCCGGAACAAGGCTTGGTCGATCGCTGCGTTGTTGGTGGTGTCGAGTCTCGTCGTGTTGACAACAATGAGCGTTGTTTCTGCAAAGCGGATCCGGTCTGCCAACACCCAGATGACATCGGCCATGGCGACTCAAGAGCAGGTGCTCCGGTTTACAGAAGAAATGCTCAGGGGGATCGACCCGGCGGTTGCACGGGGGCAGGACACGGTGCTCTTTCGCGAGATTCTGGATTCGGCCAGTGAGCGGATTAACAACGAAATCACAGAATCCCCGGAAGTCGAGGTCCGCGTGCGGATCTTGGTCGGCGAGCTGTACCGGACAATCGGCTTGTATGACGAAGCGATTGAGCATTTTCGCCGAGCCGCGGCCATCGCCTTGGAATCATTCGGAGCACGCCATATCCAAACCATCGAGGCTCGCTCGTCACTCGGCATCGTGTATGTCGAGCTCTCTGATTATGATCGAGCACTCGCGGTGCTTGAACTGGTGTATGAGGATGCACGAGAAACTTTGGGCGAGGATCATCTAGACACTCTGGTCGTACTCAGCAACCTGAGCACAGTCTACGGCTATCTAGAGAACCGGGAGATGGCAGTGCACGCTGGCGAGCGGCTGTTGGCATCGCGAATGCGTGTACTTGGAGATGATCACAATGACACCATGGCGACGCGAAACAACCTTGCGATGTCGCTCAAGGCGATGGGAGAGTATGATCGATCAAAGTCGATGCTTGAGCGGGTGCTCGCTCATCAGCTCGAGCATCTGGGCGAAGATCACCCGACCACACTCAAGACACGGACAAACATCGCTCAGGTGTATCACGAGCTCGAGATGTACGATCAAGCAGTGGCAATGAACAAGGCGGTGCTCGATCAAAAAAGAAGCGTGCTCGGGGATACGCATCCGAGTGTACTCGTTTCGATGGTCAATCTAGGGGTCGCGTATGAAAAAGCTGGAGATCTATCACTGGCGCACGAGCATTTGTCCAGCGCCCTACAGATTTCAATCGATACGCTCGGCGAGCAGCATCAATACTCATTGATTATCAAAAACAACCTCGCGAGCTACTACGCTCGGAATGGAGATTTTGAGAAGGCGTTTGTGCTCGCACAGGCATCATTGGATGGGCTGAAAACAAACCTTGGGAATGACCATCCAATGGTGATCCAATCGAAAACGAATCTGGCAGATATTTTGATTTCCATGGAGCGGTATCGTGATTCGCTCGCATTGCTTACTGAGTTGCAAGAACAGGCTCTGGAACTCTATGAAGACAATGATCCTCGATTTGGCAAGCTCAATGAGATCCTTGGCTTTGCCCAACGGGGCCTAGGGAACAACGCCGATGCCATCGTTCATCTTGAGGCTGCTGCCGAAATCTATCGGTCTCAACACGGTGAGGATTCCGAGCAGTACCTCCGAGTCATTGATGCAATCGAATGACTTCCCATTTACAATGAGGCTTGCAGAAAAGAGCTCTGGACTACAGAAATCGAGCGATGGTTAATATAGAGGTTGTGCATCTCTCTTCGAACAACCAACTAAAACACAATTTGATGCTACTTCAAAATCTGGAGCGGGTTGTAAAAATGCAGCGTAGGTTATGTGCTATGAGCCCCCTATGCGATGGGCAGGGGTTTGGATTGACCCCAAATCGTCGATTCCGTGGCGACCGGCATCTCTCAAGCATACCCAATGTCAGAGTTCTCGCACTGCTCCAACTGCTCACACGAGCCAGGGCGAGGACTGCGCGGGCTCAACTACGAAGCGTCGACATGCGGACTCGATGATCCAAAGCTCATTCCGCTTGGATGAAAGTCAGAAAGCAGAAAAGACTGACCAATCAATCACTCGATAACCAACTACTCAAGAATATTGAATCGCTGGCCGAAGACTGCTCAGTCAGGCATAGACATTTATCTCCAACACATATAAAAAAGGAGCCCGTAAGATACGGGCTCCTTGTGAATAGTTCCCTTGCATGTCAATGACTAGCAGCCTGAGTTGTACAGGCTCGTAAAGATAGAGAAATCGAAGAAGTTAAAAGCACCATCTCCATTGAGATCCGCGCCCGGGTCTGCCGCGTTGTACAAGGCTGTATACGCGTTGAGATCAAAGTAATCAACCACACCATCTTCGTTGACATCGGCCATGCACGGTGACGCATCTAGAATCGCTGCATCGCTGGCATCCACAACGCCGTTGCGATCAAGATCCGCATGCATTGCATAGCCAATATCGTTTACGCCCTTCCCCATGCTAAGCGCGAACAAGGGGCGATCCCAGTAGTTCACCGCTCCGTCCTCATTCACATCATTCTGCTCGCCTTCCATAGTGAACGATTCACCATTGAACTCAACAGCATATGTTCCTGCTGGCAATATCAGATCAAACTCGTGCTCGTAGCTGATGTCATCGTCGAAGCAGACGGTATCGATTGGGCACGGTGGCAATGGCCACTGTCTGGCGCCAGTTGTCGTTGTTGCCGGAGGAGTTGTATCCACTCCGAACAGATGCCCCCCGATATATGTTGGCCTGCCCTCTCCTACGAAGACGACACCCTGGAAAGTTTCAGAACTGATCACATCTCCGCTTGAATCAAGATAGGTTGCGGTGAAGCCCATGAAGAGATCGGTCGCAATTGGCTCAGGCTCATCCACACTCCCCGGATCACCGAGTAGCGTATTACAGTATCCCGTGTTGCTGTATGAATCACTGTTGAGCTTCGGTGTCACACGGATGGTGTCAATTGCCCCTGAGCACCCACTTGCCCATGCTGCGGCCCATGAGGCGGCAATCTGACCCTTGCCATCTGGCTCACACCCAGGACAGCCATGCGAACCTGAATCATAACGACTCACATTCATGCTGACCGTACTTATCAGGCTGTTCTCGCTGAGCCCGAGACCAACGGCACTTGACGCACTTGCAAGCCTATCCCATGGATTTGAATAGAGTACCGAGCTCACACTTGCACTCGATGCCCATGGGGTTGGATCTACTGATCCAGCAGCCGGAGACATCTCGCTGACATACTCGTCGCTGTCTCCCTCCCAACAGTTTTCCCCGAATGTACTTGCGCCAACATTTGCACTCGTGATCGATTCGGATCGATCCACAGGACAGTTATAGAATGTCTCAATCCGTAGGCTCGCAGCAAGCCAATGCTCCTTAAATGTGTACATATCTTGAGCCATCCCGGAGGATGCGAATAGCCCCATGGGAATAATACTTGCCATCAACATTCTGTTATTCATCTCGTGTTTCCTTTCTGCGATACGACTGCCCAGTTTTTCTCCCGAGCGTCCAGATCACATAACAATTTATGAGCACCAACGCAATGCCCGCGCCCGGAGTATGCCATAAACGACGATGCATTTGGGCGCGATGTAAAAAAATATTTTTAAGCCAAGCATTTACTCTGAGGCAACCAAGCAATTTCGAGCCCGTGCCAATTCATGGCCTGAAAAGAAATTGCTAAAACCTGATCTAGAAACAAGAGACGACTCGGCGAGAGCCATAGTTGACATAATGACCAACAGGCTCATGCTGCGCACGAAGCGCGTACGCCTGAGGATAGATTCAAAGGATTGGATCCAATTCCAACCCTCTATACATGAAGGGAGACTTCGAACCTGAGATCAGATTGACCAGACAATCCGCACGTAGTGATCCGAAGCTCTTCCGGTTTGAGATCAAAGTCAGAGAGCGAAAGAGGACCGCTTGAAACGCCTCTCAAACACCGAAAACAGCAGCACACTAAATCGATGGACCGCTACTGAACCATCCCTTGATCCATTTTTTGAGTTTTCTCAATGAATTTGCGAACGAGCGTTCGTAGCAACCTGTGAAAATGATTTCAAAGAAATCGGGATCTGTCAAATCAAACTCTCTTTCCTGAGCAATTGGATTCGACATCACTTCCTCAGTATCAAGTTCAAAAATCTCGGTCACCTCACCTTTCTCCAAATAGTTATGAAACGCGTGCTCCCGCACTTTATCCATCGCCTCTTCAATAGAATCAGCAGTAAGCAAATACCTGACGACCGCACCAGCAGCATCGGGCCCAATGAGATAACGCTCGACTTGCTCACCGGATTGGGAATCCATCACGACCCAATCAAAAACAACCTTGGCATGCACTTCAGCGCAATAGAACAACTTACTCATGTTTAATCCTATCACCATCTTTGTCGTGTACGAAAGTGGTCCCATTTTTTCCCATTCCGATTGTGCGAATGCGTGTTGCCTTTATCATGCTTGGTCGTCCCTTTCCTCGTCGGATGCTTCTCCCGCCCATGCAGTTTTTTCAATTTTTGTTTTGTAATTTTCTTGCCGCCCTTTGGGGCGCGATGCTTGGATCTAATATACTTGGGATGATCCACAATCTTTTTCAGAGCAGGGGCCCAATGTGAAATGTTTCTAGGAGAAAGCTTGCTAAGACTGGCAAATACCTTGTTCCCGCCACCTGGCATCAGCTTCTTTAGCACTCCAATGCCAGGTATAGCGCTCACAACCCCCTCATAACCCGGGCGTGTGTCTCTGTTTCAAACCAGAGACTTTGGCACAATTTCGCCCCAACTTACTCATCAACCTTCGCACCTCGGCTATGCGCCCATAGTCATCAGAGACTTTTCCACACTCCCACCATCTCCAAAACTTCCTCAGAATCACGCAGACAATGAAAAACACCACCGAGTTCTTTCGGTGGTGTTCATCGTTTACTGTGGAGTCGGTTGCGTTTGCAACCGGACTTCGAATAGCGGGGACTGGATTTGAACCAATGACCTCCGGGTTATGAGCCCGACGAGCTACCAGACTGCTCTACCCCGCAATCAGGAAGGGATTATTGACATGGTCTGGATACAAATCAAGCCGCTTTGGGTGGATTCTTGTGTTGCGGTCTGTTTCTTTTTGCGGATTTTTATGACTTGTTCAGAAATAGGGGGCTCGGGGCTGAAACTCGGCACACGGAAATCGGTACAGTCGATATCGCCATGTTGTATGGCGAAGATTTACATCCACCACAGTTGGGAACACAAATGAAAAAGACGACGCTGCTCATGGGTGCAGCCGGGATCGCGATGGCTGCGGCCCCGCTCCTTGCACAGGACGATACGAAAAACTCGGGTATGTTCAGGTACCCGGATGTGGGCAAAGACTCGATCATCTTTGTCTATGCCAATGACATCTGGATGGTCGATCGCAAGGGCGGCCAGGCCCGCCCGGTTGCGAGCCCAGATGGGCAGGAGCAGCATCCCAAGTTCAGCCCTGATGAAGAAACCATCGCGTTTGTGGGCAACTACGACGGCGATCGCGATCTGTACACCGTCGGGACCAACGGCGGCGTGCCGTACCGGGTGACGCATCATCCGGCCAACGAACGGCTCCAGGATTGGACGCCCGGCGGGGAGCTGCTGTTCTCGTTCAACGGCTTGAGCGGGAATCCTTCGCATCAGAAGCTGTTTACGGTTGGTGCCCAGGGCGGGATCCCGGAATCGATGCCGGTGCCATATGGGGCAACGGGCAATGTGAGCCCCGACGGAGAATGGCTCGCGTACACGCCCAACTCGCGCGACAACCGCACATGGAAGCGGTACCGCGGCGGGCTGGCGACGGACATCTGGCTGTTTAACCTCAAGACCAACGAGTCACGCAAGGTGACCGACTGGGAGGGGACCGACACCATCCCGATGTGGCACAAGAGCAAGCTGTACTACCTCTCGGACAACGGCGAGGAGGGTCGGCTGAACATCTGGCGCTACGACCCGAAGAAGGACGAGCACAAGCAGATCACCAAGTTCACCGATGACGATGTGAAGTTCCCGTCGATGGGTCCTGCGGACTCGGGCAGCGGTGAGATCGTCTTCCAGCTCGGGTCACAGATCCACCTGCTGAATCTGGGGAATGGCAAGTCGAAAGCCGTGAAGATCACGGTGCCCGGCGCACGCGAATCGCTCCGGGACAAAGTGGTTGACGCGAGCCGATTTGTGACCTCCGGCAGTGTCTCCTCGACGGGCAAGCGCGTCGCCGTTGAGGCACGGGGCGATATCTGGACTGTCCCTGTAGAGAACGGTGCG
>Ga0209344_10001744_pt1 | contig 26993 bp, 26 predicted proteins | sample Cruoilmetagenom6_FD_187293 | JGI IMG/M metagenome (GOLD analysis project Ga0209344, IMG submission 187293) | Oil polluted marine microbial communities from Coal Oil Point, Santa Barbara, California, USA - Santa Barbara Oil Seep Sample 6 (SPAdes)... | ecosystem: Environmental > Aquatic > Marine... | reverse complement strand
GTCGATCGTATCCATCGCCGGGGGCACGATTTTCTCATCGCTAACCGGGTCCTCTATTGCAAATACGGCCCTGATGGGCGGCGTGTTGCTGCCCGATATGCTGAAACGCGGCTACGCGCCCAGCATCGCCATGGGACCAATCATGGCCACAGGCGGTATCGCCATGTTGGTGCCACCGTCGGCCTTGGCAGTGTTGCTGGGCAGTCTGGCCTATATCCCGATCTCATCCTTGTTGATTGCGGGCATATTGCCAGGCATCCTGATGGCGGTAGCCTTTGTCGGCTATGTGCTGATCATCTGCACGCTGCGCCCCGAACTGGCACCCGCAACTGAAGAGCCAGAAGAGCTGACCACGGCCGAGCGCTGGAAGCCTTTTTTAATCTACGTATTGCCCTTGATGGGCATCTTCGTGGCCGTGGTTGGCAGTATCTTTGGCGGCATCGCCTCGCCAACAGAGGCCGCGGCAATTGGTTGTGTGGCGGCGGTTATTGCCTCATTGTCTTATCGGTCACTATCCTGGCCGGTTCTGAAAGTCTCGCTGACAGAAACGGCAAAAGTGTCTGTGATGATCTTGCTGATCATCGCCGGATCAACCACATTCTCGCAAATTCTGTCGGTTTCGGGTGCCACCCAAGGTATGCTGGAATATATCGAAACCCTGGAATTCACCGCCTTCAGCGCCGTCTTGATGATGCTGCTGGTGCTGATTTTCCTTGGCGCCTTTATGGATCAAGTCAGCATGATGTTGCTGACTCTGCCCTTCTTCTTGCCCATAGCACATGCCCATGGCGTTGATATGTTGTGGCTTGGTGTGCTGTTTTTGGTCGTGATGGAGGTCAGCCTGATGACGCCACCATTCGGCTTATTGCTGTTTGTGATGCGCGGCGTGGCACCGAAATCCATCTCGATGATGCAAATATACGGGGCAGCATTCCCGTTCATCATGCTGGAACTAGCGGTGCTGTTCTTGCTGTTTCTGGTGCCGGATCTGGCGCTCTGGCTACCCAGACAGTTTGATTAGCGCGGCCCTGATTAACACAAGGCCGCCCACTGCCGGATATTGCTCTGGTCGCGGGCGGTCTTGGTTTTTAAGGGCGGTATGAGGCCGCTCTGTGTTACAAAAATTAACCCATTCATTTTGCGGCCTGTTTGTGACGTACATCCTTGCTGTCGTGATACCTTCCGGGTTCCTTCAGCGATTTGACGAAGGCGGAGGTTAGGGGTTCCGGTTTTCTGGTTTTGCGGCGAATATTATTAACCAGTTTATCAGCCGCCGCTTCGCGGTCTTCTCGTTCATCGTCAATCCACAACAGTTGCGATCAACCAGAAATCTTTCTGATGCGAAGCCATCATATCTGCTCCATTCTGGCTGAGGTCAGACAGGTTTTAGGTCGCTTCTGATCTTACCCAATAAGGATGTGGTTCTTCTATGAGAAACTTGGGTTTCTTAAGCTGAAAAACTAAGTTTATGCGGGATATCTGCGGGCCAACCGTCGGACCAGATTGCGCCTGGATATTTTTCTGAAACCAAGCTGTTCATCAGGTCAACAAGTCTGGATCGATGTTGTGCCATCCGTTCCAGCGTTCGGTTCCTGATAAATTCAGGATTGATTTTGGCAGCAACAAGTTCATCAACCGCCCGGGCAACTGCAGCGGGCGTGTCACTAACCCAGCGAACATAATCTTCATCAAAGAAATCGTCCCGACCGCCTCGGTTTTTGGTCGTTACAACGGGAAGGCCAGCCAGCAAATACTGCGCACTGGCAAACATCGCACCTTCGGTCGCGGAAAGGCAAAGCCCAACATGCGCCTGATTCAAGTATTCGTTCACAGAACTGGCATTCAACCAGCTACCCGGGCCGGATAGTGGATTATTCAGGAATGTCGCCTGCTTCATCATGTTGGCGATACCTTCCGCTGTTGCTCGTGTTTCCTGGCTTTTAAGATAGGAAATCAGGGCAAGGTTTCTGACCTCCAGTGCCAGTTCGTGCCGCTTGAATGGCGCAAGTGCCGCGTCGTAAATTGCGTCGTATTTTTTTTCGACACCTGTTGGAAAAAATTTCTTTTCGCTTAGAAATGCGTTGTGGTTGCAATGAATAGCATCAAGACCGAGACTTTCGAAAAGCGCCCGTTCCCCTTCTGTGCTTGCCATCACATGATATTGGCGCGCACCAGATGTCCAATGTTTGAGGCGGCGGGCAAGTCGACGGGCAAGCCTTTCATTTTCATGGCTCCATGTCAGGCTGACCAGAATATGCGCCCCCTTCCATCTGGCGCGTTCCAGCATTCGCCAGGCCGGGTTTCGAAGTGATTTTAGGAAATAATCTGGCAGGTAAACAACGAACGGGTCAGCAGAAAGAACGCAGTACCCGGTTCTTGAAGGCGATACAGTCAATCCGCCCTCCCGATTTCGAACCAATCCATATTCTGGCTGTGGCGTTTTCTTATTTTCTTTCATAGCTGTTGTTGATTTTGTTTCAGAGTGGTCACTCATGAGTAATCTTTCCAGTGTCGCAATGCGAAATTCTACCACAAATCTGCACAGACTAGCCAAATTATGTTCCACACATTAGTGAGGGTGGTATCAAAACTCTACAACCCTGAAGCAGAACAGTAAAAAGTTTCAGAGGGCAGAAATACTGGGTGCAGAAAGAACATGAACAGCGTTACCCAAAATCAAGCACTCTCAAACCAGTGAAATCGCGTTTGGTAGAAGGCAAGATTTTGCCGCCCACGTCGTTGGAACTGATTGTTTCGGATCACTGCAATATTGCCTGCCGGCAGTGCAATCACGCGTCACCTGTCATCCGAAAATGGAATATTGATCCTGACGAAGTACGCACCGATCTTTCGACCCTTGCAAAAGTGTATCGACCTGCAAAATTAAAGCTGATTGGTGGCGAGCCACTTTTGCACCCGCGATTGGAAGATGTCATTTTGGCAGCTAGAGCCAGTAACATTTCTGACTATCTGCACCTTGTCACCAATGGTTTGCTTTTGAACAGGATGACGGATGGCGCATGGCGGGCGCTTGATGAAATTGAAATATCAGGCTACCCGAATTCCGGTGTCGGCGATAAGATAATTGCCGAAGCCAGAAAAAAGGGCTGGAAATTCAATACAAAGGTCACGCTGACAGTTTTTTCAGATTTTCGCTACACCTTCTCAAAATACCCAATCGAAGATACCGATCTGGTCCGGAAAATCTTTGCTGGCTGCAAGATAGCTAATCATTGGGGATGTCACGCTATTTACAAGGGCCACATCTATCGATGCCCACAAAGCATCTACGCACCGACACTGGCCGGAAAAGAATTTTCAGATGGTTTGAAACTGGAAACCTCGCCCGATTTTCAGGAGACACTGCTAAATTTTCTGAACGAGGATGCGCCGTTGCAAAGTTGCAGCAATTGTGTTGGGACAAATGGCAAGAAAATCCGGCATGAATTGTTGAAACGCAAGGCATGGGCAGATGATTTGGAAACACCGCCGGAAGAAATGATTGATTATGAACTGCTTGAAAAATCGCTGATTGAATACGCAGATATCGATGATTGTCGTAATGTAACCAAACCTCGGCGCTTTTCGATGATCTATTTTCGAAACAAAATTCAGAATCTGCGCCGCGCAACGCGGTAAAACTTTAATATTGGCTTTCCGCCGCCAACTGAAAAATTGGCGATTGTCACAGCATTCGGATGACATCCTTGTCGATAGACAGCATGTATCCTTTTCGCGCAATGTTCTTGATCAACAGTTCACTGACCATCTGATTCCCCAAAGAATCGCGCAACCGTTTAATACGGGTAGCACCTGCCGCTTCATCACAATCTGCCGCGATACGGCCCGATATTACCCCCTCAATTTCCGCGCCGGTCATGACATCATCATCCATTCGCGCCTCAGCCAGAACTGACAGGGTCTCAATTGCGGCTTTGGTTAGTTTGAATTCCATATTATTCAGATAGGCGGTATTTTCTTCGCGGCTGATCAGCAACGAAGATACCTGAATACCATCGCGTTCAATTTCCCCAATCCGGCGGTTCATCGCGATGATTGTTATCAGGAAAACCAGAGAAGCTATTAACAGGGCCGTTGCGAAAACAAGCAAAACAAATATTACCGTTCGATAGCTGGCAAGAACATCTGAAAAAGCAGTGCCGGATTCGGCCAGAATTTCCAACAACTTGATTTCTGCATTTGATGTAAGATCATCGTTTGCAACAAATATTTGTTCAACGCGCGTGTTAAAGGCATTCGCATCGGGCAGGTTCACAAACAATAAAACCGCCGCGATCAGCAGGATAGCTACAATTGCACAAAGGCCCAATACTACGACGCGGCCACCCGACCGTCGGGTTTCAGTAACGGAGGAAATATTTGCCTGCACTCTTTTGCCTTTTCTTCAACCCGTCGTCATCAAACACGGAAATAACATTTAGCAACTGCCAGTTTTCACGAGCAAGATGCGTCGAGATTTCTGACTTGGCGCGTGCCGGCGCACGGCATGCCGCATCCGACAGCTCGATAACACCGTAGTGCAGTCTAAGCGGGTTGTCTCGCTTGGCCTTGTAATCAGCATAGCAACCAGCAAAGGCCGGATTGGATACGCAGATCAACAAGGCCAGCGCGATCGAAGGCTTTAAAAAGTTTTTCATACGACCAGCATGTGAAACGGTGTCGGGTTATTCAATATCAAATCGTCAACCAACCCCGATATTCAATAACATTTAGCAGATATTGTTTAGCAGGGTGCATCGATCGATTGTCCAATTATCGAAGCTGGCTCTGTCCAGGTTCTTCAGGAAAAGGATAGGTCAATGAAACATAAATTCACAGTAACAATGCTAATTTCCAGCATCGTGATTACGGGTTTCGCGGCAATCCCGGCAAAGGCTGGAAATGATGACGTCGCTAAAATTCTAGCGGGTGTTGCAACGCTTTATATCATTGGAAAAGCAATCAACTCCAATCCCAAGGCGGAATCTACAGTGTCCAGAAATACTTCGAGATTGGGAAGCGACCACAGAAATTATGACTATTGGGAACCCTCGAAGAAAAATAGAAAAACAGCACGACGCACACTGCCCGAGAAATGCAAGTTTCGTATTCGCACGCGAAACGGCCGCAAAAGTGTTTTCGGTGCCCGTTGCCTGAAGAACAACTACCGATTTGCACATCGTCTACCTCAGGAATGTAAGCGCAATGTGCGTACACGTGATGGTCGTCGCCGGGTTTTTGGTGCCTCGTGCCTGCGTGATCATGGCTACAAGGTCGCAGGCCGGCATCGCTAGGCCGACCCAATATCCGGTGTACCATCCCCGAAACGATGCACCGGACACTGGGCGGCTGATCGCTTGATCGCCGCCCTTTTTCTTGTTGCAGTTCTGCCGCGTTGGCGGTTGTCTGACAAGATGACAAAATCCCCACCAAACTTCCAGTTTGAAGAAGAAGCCATCAAGCGCGGTGCATCCTATGTCATTGGTGTGGATGAAGTTGGGCGCGGTCCGCTGGCAGGCCCGGTTGTAGCAGCAGCGGTTCGACTGGATCCGACCAATATTCCCGACGGGTTGAACGATTCCAAAGTTATCAGCCATAATAAACGCCTCTTGATAGCCACACAATTGCACCGCGTGGCAGATGTAAGCATTGCGCAGGCCAGCATTGATGAAATTGATGAGATCAACATATTGCACGCTTCCATGCTGGCGATGGAGCGGGCGGTTGCCGGACTTTCTGTTTGTAGTGATCATGTGCTTGTGGATGGAAACCGCATACCTGAGGGTTTAAAAGGCAAGGCCGAAGCGATTGTTAAAGGTGATGCGCGGTCACTTTCAATTTCAGCGGCTTCAATTGTGGCCAAAATATGGCGTGATCAGTACATGGTGGATTTAGCGCAACAGCACCCGGGCTATGGATGGGAAAGAAACGCCGGATATGGGACGAAAGAACATATGCTGGCACTCCGAAATCTTGGGGTAACCCCACACCATAGACGTTCGTTCAAACCAGTCCACAACATCTTGTATCAAGAAAAAACTGTAAGTAACTGATTTAAAAAAGAATTTGACGGCGAATCACCTTTGACTCATCTTAGGCCTCAACAAATACGCGTCACCAAAGGCGTGAACACCAGAGGCGAAAATGACAATAATGACCAAGCCAGGGGTGGCAAAGCTTCCCCTCAACCAAATCCTTCCCGGCGACTGCGTTGCCCAGATGAACGCTCTTCCTGAAAACTCAGTTGACCTGGTGTTCGCGGACCCACCCTATAATCTGCAATTGAAAGGTGATCTGCACCGCCCGGACAATTCCAAGGTGGACGCAGTTGATGACGCCTGGGATCAGTTTTCGTCATTTGCGGCTTATGATAAATTTAGCAAAGAATGGCTGGCCGCTGCCCGCCGTATTCTGAAACCAAACGGCGCGATTTGGGTTATCGGGTCTTATCACAATATTTTTCGCGTTGGTTCAGCGATGCAAAATGCAGGTTACTGGATTCTAAATGACGTGGTCTGGCGTAAATCTAACCCGATGCCAAACTTTCGTGGGATGCGCCTGACCAATGCGCATGAAACCTTGATCTGGGCTTCTAAACAGGAAGCCAGCAAATATACCTTTAACTACGAAGCCCTGAAGGCGCTGAATGAAGGTGTTCAGATGCGATCTGATTGGGTTTTACCAATTTGTACCGGGCATGAACGTCTGAAAGATGATAATGGCGACAAGGCACACCCGACGCAAAAACCAGAAAGCCTGCTGCACCGGGTAATCGTTGCAACCACAAATCCGGGGGACGTGGTGCTTGATCCGTTTTTTGGTACTGGCACAACCGGGGCCGTGGCGAAAATGCTGGGTCGCGAATTTATCGGCATCGAACGCGAAGCAAAGTACAGAAAAGTTGCGGAAAAGCGAATATCTAAAGTACGCAAATTTGACAGGGAAGCCTTGCAGGTTTCAACCAGCAAGCGCGCCGAACCACGCGTGCCATTTGGCCAACTTGTAGAACGTGGAATGCTGCGCCCTGGCGAGGTTTTGACGTCGCCGCGTGGGAAAACCGCCAAAGTTCGTGCGGACGGTACGCTGATCGCTGACGAAGTGAAAGGATCAATTCATCAGGTAGGTGCTGCACTGGAAAGCGCCCCATCCTGCAATGGCTGGACTTACTGGTCGTTTAAACGAGACGGTAAGACAGTCCCCATTGATCTGCTTCGTCAACAAATCCGCGCCGAAATGAATTAGCGAAATCAGAGAGGTTACCGCCGGTGCCTGTGGTCTGACACCACGGCATCTACTGCCCCGCCCCTGGCGGGGCCTTTTTTTGGTGGATATTCAAAATTCTTATGTTTTCCTGAACCTAGCGTGATTTGCGAACTTCAGAATGGATATTTAAGAACAGAAGAAAGAACATTGCGTTTTCTTTGTACAATAGTTTTTCCTAAGGCAATATGAACGCCCGCAGCCCCAAAAAGCAGGTCTTGAATATTATTGCGGCAGCGGGTTTTTTGCGGCCTTATAAGGCTGCCAGTCAGTAATCTCAGGGTAATACATATTGCGCCAGTTTCTGACACGAGGGTTCATTACTTTGCGCCAAAAGGGCGGCCACATGGCTACAAACGTCATAACTGGATAGCCAAATGGCAGTTGCGGAGCATCGGCTTGGGTGTAGTTCTGAAGCAGTGGAAAGCGACGGTTCGGTTTAAAGTGGTGATCTGAGTGGCGCTGCATATTGATTAGCAACCAACTGGAAGCCCGATGGGCCGCGTTCCAAGAATGGCGTGGTTGCGTGGGTTCATATTTTCCATTGCCAAGATATTTGCGCGTCAGACCATAATGTTCGATATAGTTGACCAGTTCCAATTGCCATACGGCGATAAAAGCCTGATAAAGAAACAGCCCCAGCCCTGCCCATCCGCCCAAGATTGTTGCCAGGAACAAGAAAGCACCCTGCAAGGCCCAATACCGCCAAAATGGGTTTGTTGCGTCAAAAACAGGTAGTCTTTTGCGTGCCAGCATCGCCTTTTCAGCATTCCAGGCTGATCTGAAACATTGGTGCAATACCCGTGGAAAAAAATGATGGAAGCCTTCGTTGTAGCACGCCGTAACCGGATCACGGGAGGTGGCGACATAACGGTGATGTACAAGCAAATGTTCAGAGCGAAAATGTGAATACAGGACCGTTGCAAGCAACAAATCAGCCAGCCAGCGTTCGGATTTATTTTTTTGGTGCATCAGTTCGTGGCTGTAGTTGATGCCAATTGTTCCCGTCAGGATGCCGACACCAAAAAAAAGTGCAATCTTTTCAAGTGGAACAAGATGATCAGTCGCGCTCACGTACCAGATTAGTCCGAAAATCATCAAAAACTGGAGAGGAAACCAGATTATAGTAATCAGGCGATACCAAATAAGTTGATCCTCATCCATATCAGGGTCGGCGTTTGATTTATTGGGACTTAGCAGAAGATCAAGCAGCGAATAAACGCCCCAACTTCCCAGAATTGGCAATAATAGGGTCCAACCGCCATGAATTGCAGCGTAAAGCACGATCGGGATCAGGGTAAGTGACACCCAAAAAGGCAGGGCGCTTTGTAGTTTTGATACATTCTTTGCCGAAATCATGTGAAACCTCGTATGAACTCGCTAAAAATATAACAGGTAAAAGCCGGTAACCTCAAATAACAGTGAAAATTGGCGTTGCAAGCTCATAGGCTTTGCGCATCACGGTCGGCAGATCTGATGGATGAAAGTCGCCCTGTTGAATGAACTGGCCGGTATTCGATCGTGCCTGCGCAGATAGTTTTGCGATGCGAAGCGACAGGATCAGGTGGAAGTGGGTAAAGGTATGGCGAACCTCAAGACCGGGGTTATGCCAGTCTGCTTTCGTAGGCGGAAATTCTTCTGGTTGTTCGCCCCAATTAGATCCCGGCCAGCCCAGCATTCCCCCGAGAAGGCCCTTGTCGGGGCGCCGTTCAAGCAGCCATGCCCCATCCGTTCGCTGCCCCAGATACGCAATACCTTTCCGGACGGGTTTGGGTTTTCTTGGTACTTTGCGGGGTAAAACGTTCTGCGAATTTTCTGTGTAAGCGCGACAAGAGACTAACAAAGGGCAAGATCCGCAACTTGGTGATCTTGGCGTGCAGACCGTTGCACCAAGATCCATTATGGCCTGTGCATAATCGCCGGGCCTGAGATCTGGGGTTAAACAGCTTGCAAGGGATCTAAGTTCGGGCTTTGCCGTCGGTAATGGTGTTTCAACCAGATAATACCTGGACATGACACGTTCAACATTTCCATCCAGAACTGTTTCGCGATGATCAAAGGCGATTGCTGAAATAGCGGCCGCTGTGTAGGGCCCGATCCCGGGCAGTTCCAACAATTCAGAATATGTTTCCGGGAATATGCCGTCGCGCCGGGTGCGAACCATTCGCGCACATTTCAAAAGGTTGCGCGCCCGTGCGTAATATCCAAGCCCCGCCCATTCATCCATAACTTCGCTGTCCCGGGCATTCGCAAGGGCAGTTACCGTTGGCCAGCGGGTGGTGAAGTTGTGAAAATATTTGTGCACGGCCGCAACGGTTGTTTGTTGCAACATCACTTCGGATAACCAAACCCTGTAAGGATCGGGCAAAATTCCTGCGGCGCGCTTGGCGGGGCTTATCCGCCATGGCATCACCCGTGCATTTGCATCGTACCAGGTGAGTAAAATTTGGCTGAATTCGATATCACGCAATCTTTATGCCCTGCTATCCTGCTTTGTGCTGGTATGACCGTCTGCATGACATAGAATAAGCCACAAAGCAGGACTGCCAGCAATGAAGCAAAATCGGACTTATCAAAAAAGTGTCGCAAGACCCACCAAAGGTTTCAAAAGAACCTCGGGTCTGTTGCAGGGACAGATACGCCGGGTTGGTGAAAGTCGTGGTTTTGCTGTGTCTCGCTTGTTGACCCATTGGGCCGAAATTGTAGGGGAAGAAACAGCGCGCGCCGCACTTCCTGTGAAAGTCGGATATTCACAGGGCGGTATGGGTGCAACGCTGACAGTTCTGACAACAGGTGCACAGGCGCCGATGCTGCAGGCAGATATTCCCCGGATCAGGGACAAGGTGAATGCCTGCTATGGGTATGCCGCAATTTCGCGTATCCGGATCACGCAAACCGCGCCAACCGGTTTTGCCGAAGGTCAGGTTGCATTTGAACCGGCCAGAAAGCCGGTTGCCGCATCCCCCGATCCAAAGGTGATTTCCGCGGCAAAAGATTTCGCAGCCCCGGTTGCAAATGATGACCTGCGAACAGCACTTGAAGTGCTGGGTGCAAATATTCTATCTCAAACAAAACGCTAAAGAGGTTTAACAATGAATCGCAGAAACGCAGTTTTACTTGCTCTGGTGGCCGTAGTTGGTGCTGGGATGCTCTGGAATAGCACAAGACCTTCTCAATCTTTAGGGCCCGGTCTTGCATCTGCCTTGGCGCAAGACGCCGGGGATGTAGATATTTCGATGGTCGAAGAAATGTCACTTGGCAATCCGGATGCGGCAGTAACTGTCGTCGAATATGCGTCTTTCACGTGCCCCCATTGCAGAAACTTTCATACCAGCGCGCTTAAGGAACTAAAGTCGAATTACATCGATACGGGAAAGATAAACTTTGTATATCGCGAAGTTTATTTTGATCGCTTTGGTCTTTGGGCCGGGATGGTTGCACGTTGTGGTGGCTCTGACCGGTATTTCGGGCTTGTTAATCTGATTTATGAAAATCAGTCAGACTGGATCGCTGGTGGTGATCCGGCCTTGATAGTGAATAATTTGCGCAAACTGGGTAAAACTGCCGGGTTGAATGACGAACAGCTTGATGCGTGCCTGAACGACGGTGAGATGGCACAGGCGATGGTCGCCGTATTTCAAAAAAACTCCACCGCCGATGATATCAAGTCCACACCAAGTTTTATCATCAACGGGGACCCCTACGGCAACATGGGTTATGATGAATTCGCAAGAATTCTGGATGAAAAGCTGGGGGAATGACCGCCCCGCTTTCGGGACTTAAGGTTGTTGAACTTGCGCGGATTCTGGCTGGCCCGTGGGCTGGCCAGACACTGGCTGATCTTGGTGCTGATGTTATCAAAGTCGAAAGCCCAGAGGGTGACGATACCCGCAGATGGGGGCCGCCGTTTGTGGAACGCGACGGTGATACCTCAGCTTCGTATTTCCACAGTTGCAATCGGGGAAAACGATCCATCTGCGTTGATTTTCGCACCCCTCAGGGTCAGGAAACCGTGCGCGATCTGGTACGGGGCGCGGATATTCTGATTGAAAACTTCAAGGTTGGTGGGCTTGCTAAATATGGGCTGGACTATGACAGCCTTAATACGGTTAACCCCAAGCTGATATATTGTTCAATCACCGGTTTTGGCCAGGACGGGCCCTATGCGCATCGTGCGGGGTATGATTTTATCATACAAGGAATGTCAGGCCTGATGTCTGTTACTGGTGATCCTGTTGGCCAGCCACAGAAAGTTGGCGTGGCGATAACCGACATCTTTACAGGCGTTTATTCGGTCTCGGCTATTCTTGCCGCACTGCATCAGCGCGGGCAGACAGGCAAAGGTCAGCATATTGATATGAGCCTGCTGGATGTCGCGACTTCGATTACTGCAAATCAGGCAATGAATTACCTGACGACCGGATCCGTACCGGGGCGTATTGGAAATACGCACCAGAATTTGACCCCATATCAGGTGTTTGATTGCGCTGATGGCTGGATCATCATCGCGACCGGAAACGATAGCCAATACCAACGGCTTTGTGATCTTCTGGGTCTGGTTGAAATGGGACAGGAAACTGATTTTGCAACCAATGCAGACCGGATACGAAACAGGGACGAATTGACCCGCCGACTGACCGAGGCAACACTGAAGTTTAACAAATCGGAACTACTTGCAGCATGTGAAGCCAGAGGAGTTCCCGCCGGGCCGATCAACGATCTGAAAGAAGTATTTGATGACCCGCAAGTAATTTATCGGGGCTTAAGGGTCGAGGTGGAAGGTATACCAACTGTCCGCGCACCCTTTCGATTTTCTGATGCTGATCTGCCATTGGAAAGGGCATCACCCAAGCTCGGCGAACAGGGGGATGAAATCAGGGCGTCTTTGAAGAAATCGTAAGCCCTGTTTTTTCCAGCGCTTCGTATAACTCGTCACGATCATCAATCTGCAGGCGCACCGGTAACGTCAAAACTTTTGGCCGGAATCCGGCAGGCAACCGCACAGCATCCTTTTCCGTTGTCACAAGTTGTGCATTCAGTGAATTAGCGTCGCTTTCCAGACGTTTCATTAACCCCTCGCTAAGCGGTTGATGATCATCAAGCGCTTCGCAGCGGATAAGATTCGCACCGAGGCTGCGAAGTGTTGCAAAGAATTTTTCAGGATGCCCAATTCCGGCAAATGCCAGAACATCCAACCCCTTCCAGTCCATTCCGGTTTCAAGTGGGGTTATTTGCCCGGTCAGATGCGGGCAACGGATGTTTTTCACCCAGACCCGGGCGAATGATTCTTGCGCAACCGGTGGCCCGATAGAAAGAACCATATCTGCGCGCGCCAGACCGACGCAAACAGGTTCACGCAAAGGGCCGGCCGGAATAACCCGCCCGTTGCCAAATCCCTTTTCGGCATCGACGATGATTATTGAAAGGTCCTTGGCCACTGATGGGTTCTGAAAACCGTCATCCAGCAAAACAACGTCTGCGCCCCCGTTTTCGGCAGCGCGAACCCCGGCAGCGCGATCCCGGGAAACCCAGGTTGGTGCAAATGCCGCCAGCAACAAAGGTTCATCGCCAACTTCGGCTGCGGTGTGGGTGTTTTCCTGAACGCGGACCGGGCCTGCTATCGATCCCCCATACCCACGCGAAACCAGATGCACATTGATGCCGGCCCTGATCAGCATCTCAACCATAGCAATTGCAGCGGGTGTTTTTCCTGTCCCGCCGATATTCAGGTTTCCGACGCAAACCACCGGCACGGCAGCCCTGTACCCAGGCCCGCGCGCGATCCGCCGTGCTGTAGCATAAGCATAGGCGTTACCAATTGGCGTCAGCAAAAAGGCAAATAGCCCGGGGTGAGAGGGTGTATTCTGCCAAAAAAAAGGGGGCTTCACCTGGTTTCTCCGCGCTTACCAAGTTCGGCAACCAGCGATTTGATCACTGTATCCGTTGCATCTGCACCTGCGGAACAAACCTGCCAGGCTGCATGGGCCATTTCTGCTGCTCTATCTGGCGCTAAAAGAGAATCGACCATACTCGCCAGTTCTTCAGCGTTTGAAACAGATCTGGATGCACCAGCCTGTTCCAGGCGACGAAACGTTTCTTCATGTACCGTAGTGTGATGGCCATGAATGACCGCTGACCCCAACGAAGCGGCATCAATTGGATTAGCCCCAACTGGTTTTGCTTTTGGGAATGTAGCCCCAATAAAAGCAACCGGGGCAAGCCGATACCACAATCCCATTTCCCCATCTGTGTCGGCCAGATAGATCTGGGTTTCCGCATCTGGTTCTTCACCAAATGACCTGCGCGCATATGACAGGCCTTTGCGGTTCAAAATACTTGCGATCACATCACCCTGAGACGGGTCGGAGGGTACCAGTATCAGCAGGTACCTATGAGATTTGCGCATCGCAAACATGTGGGCAGAGATGACCGGTTCGTATTCCAGCGGGTCAATTTGGGCGGCCAGCCATACAGGCCGGGCATTCAGTATCTGCGTTAGCGAGTGACGTTCAGCCTCGCTGCAGGCCAAAACAGGTGTCTCACGTTCAAGTGCCCCTATTACCTCGATCTGTGAACTATTTGCCCCGGCACTGCGTAAATCAGCTGCGGTGTCTTCATCGTCCGCAAATATTATTGTGAATGCCTTGAGGGTCGTCCCTGTTAACCCGGATATCTTTGACCATTTACGAGCTTTCTTCAGCGTACGATCAGAATCAAGCAGGTATAGTGGAAAACCTTTACTTGCTGAATCAGCTATAAGCGCCGGGGGCAACGCCCCCCCTAGCCAGACCAGTAGATCCGGGTTCCAATATTCCAGAAACGAAGCGATCGCCGGGGTGCTGTCTGCAGGCAAGATCTGCGCAATGCAGTTATCAGATAGGTTGGCAATCATGCCATCACTGCTTGTAATCATAAACCAGATATCGGGCAGCAGGTCTGTCAGACCTGATACGATGCTATCAGCAACCGCCATGTCTTCGAAATTCTGCACATGCAACCAGATCAGTGGCCCCGGCGGGCGCGCAGGGCGGGTTAAACCGGCTTCGCCTGCAGCGGTTCGTGGGCGTAAAAGCGGTGCTGCCAGGCGATATAATTTTAACGGAAGACCCATTTCTGTTCCGGTTAGCTATCCAGTTCTTCGGTTGCAGAGGCGGCAGCCGTTTCATCACGAAGCCGATGCAAATGCGCTATGAAATATCGCATATGAGCATTGTCAACGGTACGCTGCGCTTCGCTTTTCCAAGCATTGTATGCTGCCGCATAATTTGGAAAGATACCGACGATATGTATATCCTCAACATCCTTGAAGGTATTTTTGGCAGGGTCAATAAGTTCACCACCAAAAACGAGGTGCAATCGCTGGGTCATGCGTACTCCGTAAATTGAAAACTATGTTGCCAAACTAAGCCAATAGTGAGCGGGGTCAAGGAATGCAGCAGGCAAAGTAATCAGAAACTACCTAAGATCTGGATTACACCAATATCTGGCGCAGCAATCCTTTGTGAACAGCGTCTGTCCCAACCAACAATCCTGCCAATGCAGGATGCGAATTGTTAAAACTGGGTGTGCTGCCTTGGCGGTCGGTAACTGCTGCACCTGCCTCGGTTGCGATCAGGGTTCCGGCGGCGACATCCCATTCCCAGGTATCGCGAAACGTAATCATCGCATCAAATCGCCCCTCAGCAACCAGCGCCAGGCGATACGCGAGTGACGCGCGAAAATGGCGCTGAATTTTTGGAATGCCACCAGGCCAGTGTGATGCATCAAAGTTAGGTTTGGTAGACAGGACGCGGGCCTCATCTATTTCATTGCGGCCCGATGGCTGAACCGGCTTTCCATTCAGGTGCGCACCGTTGCCAGAACGCGCTGTATAAAGTTTGTCGCGCAAGGGCAGATAGATGACTGCGGCGATTATCTGACCAGCTTGGGCAATTGCCAACGAATGCGCCCATATGCGTTCACCCGCAATAAAAGAACGCGTGCCATCAATCGGATCAATGATAAAAACGCGATCACAAGACAGGCGATCTGTGTTGTCTTCTGTTTCTTCTGATAGCCAACCATAACCGGGGCGCGCGCCTAACAGACGATCTTTCAGCATGTCGTTGACCGCTAGATCCGCTTCGCTAACCGGGCCAGCGCCTGCCTCTTTTTCCCAGGTCTGGGGGGTCTGACGCCAAAACGGGGTAGCAATTTCACCTGCCGCCTTTGCCGCCTCGATCAACAGGTTCAGATCATTCTCCGGCAAGGGTCAGTCCTTGCACTAGCAAAGAAGGCACAACATGGGAAAGGTAGCTTCGCGCGTCATTTGCAGGGGTAAGGTTCATCAGCATGTCGCGCAGATTGCCAGCGATTGTACATTCATTGACCGCATGAACGATTTCACCGTTTTCCACCCAGAACCCGGATGCACCGCGGGAATAGTCACCAGTGGTCGAACTGATCGATGAACCGATCATCGACGTGACAAGCAGACCCGTTCCCATGTCTTTTATCAAGTCATCGCGACTGGCATCACTTTGCGTCAGTTCGATGTTGTAATTCGATGGTGAAGGTGGGGCTGAGGTTCCCCGTGTAGCATTTGCGGTAGACTCCATCCCTAATTTACGGCCGGTCGCAAGATCCAGGGTCCATCCCGTCAGTATCCCGCCATCTACGATCTTTCGTTTTGTGGTTGATAACCCTTCTGCGTCGAACGGGCGAGAACCAAAGCTGCGCGCGCGATGCGGGTCTTCGGTAACTGACAGGTTTGCAGGCAAAATTTGCTGACCAAGCGCGTCGCGCAGCCAAGATGATCCGCGCACGATAGAACTACCGTTGACCGCCGATAACAGATGACCAATCAGAGATGTGGAAATGCGTTCGTCAAAAAGAACCGGGAAAGCACCGGTTTTGGGTTTGCGTGCGCCTGCGCGTTGTAATGTGCGTTCAGCGGCCAGTTTTCCGATTTCTTCCGGTGATTTCAAATCGGTCTGAAAAACCCTTGAATCGCCGTAATAGTCACGTTCCATGTCGCCACCTGATCCAATGATGGCGACGCATCCCAGCCCCATATCAGTTCGGCTGTATCCACCCGACATACCGTTGCTGCCAGCGATATGTATTTGCCGCCGACTGTATCCTGCCGACGTGGACTGCACCTGCGCAATTCCTTTAACAGCCAATGCCGCTGCTTCTGCGCGACGCGCCTGATCTTCAAGGGCCAGGGCTGTGGGTTCGGGGGCAGGATCCGCCATTTCCAATGCCCCGATGTTCCGGTCTGTTGCAAGTTGGGATGGCTCAGCTAGGCCAACACTATCGTCTTCCGGTGCTTCGCGCGCCATCGCGATTGCACGTTCAGCCATTGTGAGGATTGTGGACGGGTTTAGATCTGATGCAGAAACACAGGCCTGACGCTGGCCGATTATAACCCTTAGGCCAATATCGGTTCCTTCGGAGCGTTCGGCATGTTCAAGCTTGCCGCCAAGCACGTCGATTGAAACTGAGGTTGCTTCGTAGGCCATAGCATCAGCAGCTTGTGCACCAGCGTTTTTGGCGGCCATAAGCAGAGCCTGCGTAAGATCAGAAAGCGTTTGCGTCATGTACCGGATCCTGGACTGCTACGATTAGCACTGAGGTAATCGCGCAAACTGCCAGTCGCAAGGGATGAAATATCGAAAAGGCCGTGCAAGTTAAACCGCACGGCCTCGAAAATTGTTTGGAATCTATTTCAGCTGTTGGCCATTTGCAAAGACTGAACCATCACCATTCACCTCAATTTTTGAGGTCATCGAATCTGGTCCATCAGCGGGTCGTGCAAACAGACCAAGCATCATGCGCGCACCCATTGCCTGTTCCTGAGGCAGCAGGCCCATTTGGGTCAATCGATCCATCAGGCCGTTTACGCCAAAAATGTTCACGTCTATGGTGCCAGTTGGGGCTGGCATTCCGTCAAATGTGGTCAGATCAGAGTTGTCAAACGCGAAATCACCCGTTGCGTTAACTTCTGCCCCTGCAATGGACATTGTGACATCGCTAATTGTCATGCTGTGAAGCAACGCAGGCATTTCGCCATTGTTTTCAACTTCCACCATTGCCTCTGGGTCAGTAATATCAACCAGCCAGTTCATTTTCCCTGCAATGTCTAATATCAGCGTTGCGGGTTCGCGCGGCAAAACCTTGCCCGGGTCGATCATACCCCAGATATCGTCGCTGACGCTTAGCCCTATCAGTTTTGTCAAGAAGCCAAAATCTTGTGGAGTATCAGATTTGCCTAGCGGCATTTTGAATTTAAACGCAGATTCATCCAGCGATAATTCGATTTGCGGTAAAGGAATTTGCGCACCACTCACGCGGTAATGCGTATCTGTTGTGGCACCGCCATAGGCAACCATTCCTTCGCCAAAATCAAAATCAAGTGAACTTGTTGCGGAACTGCCTTCAAAACTAAACGGTCCGGATTCATCCACAACATTAATATTGTAACTACCGGGGCCAGCAGAGACCCCACCACTTACGGCAAAGTCACTGTTGAAAATCCAGGTCGGATCATTCATGTCGATTTCGTTTGGGATTTGACCTTCCGACTGACTGGAAAGGTCGGCGACATTACCGTTCAGTTCGAAATGAGTGCCATCATCAGGATCGGTAAAATTCACATCAAATGTCATACCAGCCGCGTTCATTTTGCTGGAAATCTGGCGCAGATCACCTTCAACTATCGAGTATTTTCCGTTGAGTTCGCTCATCGCAAAGCTGGCGTCGACACCTACTTCTTCACCATCCACAAGCAGCTTGTTTAGTGCAAATTTCATCTCAGCGGCCAGATAGTCATACGAAATGGCCCCTTCGCTTCCCGAAGCGACCATCGTCATCCCTAGCTGGCTAAAGACAAATTCCATATCCACCTGTTCTTCTTCTGGCGGATCGATTGACATTGTCATCAGATAATCCGGCGACATCGTGATCGCCACGGTTCCGTCCGATCGTTCGCGAAATTCAATCAGACCCAGCGTTCCTGAAATCTGACCTTCGCCAAAATCCATCGAGATTGTGATATCTTTAAGACTAAGCGTGCCGCCATCGGTGTTTTGAGAACCAATGGTAAATTCCTGGCCAAAGCTTTCGCCATAGCTTTTCCAGTTGTTCCAGACATCCAGTGCGCTAACATCGGCAATGGCGGTGCCGGAAAGGCAGATCCAAAGTGCTGTGCTGCCTGTCAGGGCTTTAAAATGTGGTCTGGTCATGATGAATCCTCTGTTGAAATAATTTAGTTAACTTCTGTGTTGCACGGGTTTGGGTCAAGTATTGGGCAAAGGTGGCACAGGAATTGGGCCTGAGATAGTCAGAGATTCCGGACAATATAAGGGTATGGGAATGGATGTTAGTGATAAAACGGTAATGATAACCGGTGCAAGCCGTGGGATAGGCGCGCACGCCGCGCGCATTTTTGCTGCGAATGGCGCCAACGTTGTGTTGCTGGCACGAAGCAATAAGCAAATATCAGAAATCGCTGATGAAATTGGCGATAACGCCTTGGCGATCCCTTGTGACGTCAGCTTATATTCTGATGTCATTGCCGCGGTTGAAGCAACGGTCAAAAAATTCGGCAGGCTTGACGTGTTGATAAACAATGCCGGTGTCATCGAACCGATTTCGCATCTGTCAACATCCGACCCACGAGATTGGGGGGAGGTTATCGATATCAACCTGAAAGGTGTCTATTACGGGATGCGAGCCGTTATTCCGGTTATGGAATCAGCAGGTGGTGGTAGCATTCTGACCATTTCATCGGGCGCAGCGCATAATCCTATAGAGGCGTGGAGCCATTACTGCGCATCTAAAGCGGCGGTTGCGATGCTGACGCGATGTGTTGATAAAGAAAGCCGTCAAAACGGCATCAGGGCGATTGGATTATCGCCGGGAACGGTTGCTACACAAATGCAGCGGGAAATCAAAGCAAGCGGGATCAATCCGGTTAGCGAGTTGAACTGGTCAGAGCATATTTCGCCGGACTGGCCCGCAAAAGCACTGTTGTGGATGTGCAGCGCAGATGCAGATGAGTTTTTGGGGCAGGAAATAAGCCTGCGTAGCGATGAAATTCGCCAACGCGTCGGGTTGATCAAATGATCGATGTTACCTGCGATGGCGGGCTTTGGAATGTGACACTAAACCGGCCTGAAAAGGCAAATTCACTAACCGGTGCAATGCTGGAAGATATTTGCAAAGCGGCCGAGGATGCGAAGGGGTCGGCGAAAGTTTTTGTGCTGTCTGGAACAGGTAAGGTGTTTAGCGCAGGCGCCGATCTGGCCGAAGCACACGCCGGGCTAGCCACAAGCGATATATGGGAAAAATTATCCGATGCGATATCCACACTGCCTTGCCTGACGATTGCAGCCTTGAACGGTACCTTGGCCGGTGGGGCGTTCGGCATGGCGCTGGCATGTGATCTGCGCATCGCCATACCGCAAGCAAAGTTCTTTTACCCGGTGATGAGACTGGGCATTTTACCGCAGCCTTCAGACCCCAAGCGACTGGTTGCGCTGGTCGGGCCTGCAAGGGCAAAAATGATTCTGTTAGCGGGGCAAAGAATTACAGCAGATGAGGCTCTGGCGTGGGGATTGGTGGATCGATTGGTAGCTAAAGACACGTTGCACGAAACTGTCGCGGAACTTGCGTCTGATGCGTTAGCGGCAAATTCCGATCATATCGCCAAAATCAAGATACTGACGGGTCGCTGAAGCCATGACGGATGCACTTGTCATTGGTTCCGGTCCGGCGGGGTTGATGGCCGCCCACGAACTGGCAATGGCAGGATGGAAGGTTGTGATTGTTGATGCAAAGCCTTCGGTGGGGCGCAAATTTCTGATGGCTGGAAAATCCGGGCTGAACCTGACCAAGGATGAACCATTTGATCGGTTTATTCAGCGTTACGACGAAGCCGCGTCAGAACTACGACCGATGTTGATAGAATTCGGTCCCCCTGAAGTCATGAACTGGGCCAATGACCTCGGGCAAAACGTGTTTACCGGATCATCCGGCCGGGTGTTTCCCAAGGTTATGAAGGCATCGCCATTACTTCGGGCCTGGATTGGGCGGTTGGTTGAATTGGGGGTAGAATTTCGCACAGGCTGGCGTTGGGTAGGTTGGCAAGGTGAGGCGCTGAGTTTTAAAACTCCGGATGGTGCTGTGCATCTGGCCCCTGGGGTCACTGTTTTGGCACTGGGTGGTGCCAGCTGGGCCAGATTGGGTTCGGACGGGAACTGGGCAAGCTACCTGAAAAGCCACGGAGTCGAATTGTTCCCTTTTGCCCCGGCCAACGCTGGTTTGCGGGTGAACTGGTCACATCACATGGAACGCCATTTTGGCATGCCGATAAAAAATATTGCTTTAAACGCTGGTAAATTCACAGAACGCGGGGAATGCGTTGTGTCAGAACGTGGATTGGAAGGCGGGGGCATCTATTCAGTATCTAAACCAGTGCGAAATGGCGCTGAGTTGACGCTTGATCTGTTGCCGGACTGGCCCGAAGAAAGAATTTTGCAACGTTTGTCCGCACCGCAAAGAAAAATGACTTTGGTGAACTATCTGCGCAAAGCGCTAAAGCTTGACCCGGTGAAGCTGGCACTGATGATGGAGTTTGTGCGCCCGCTGCCAACAGGGAAAAAACTGGCGCATCTGATCAAAGCCTTGCCTGCTAAACAAAACGGATTGTACCCACTTGGCGAAGCGATTTCTACAGCCGGTGGTGTCGCGTGGAATTCGGTTGATATGGGTCTAATGCTGGAAAAAATCCCAGGTATCTTCGTTTGTGGAGAGATGCTGGATTGGGAAGCGCCCACTGGTGGTTACCTGATCACCGGATGTCTTGCCACCGGTCGTTGGGCGGGGCGCAATGCAGCCAGATGGGGCGTTCGGGCAACGAGTGATTAAGCCGGTTATCGTTCAACGGCGCGTTTGAATGCCGGTCTTGCACGCAGGCGATCAATATAGTCACGAAACAGCGGTTCAGTGACTGGAAACTTGGCGGTGATGGCCCAGCCGCCACAATGGGCCGCAATTATGTCGGGTATCGTCATCGCGTCACCCATCAGAAACGGGCTGCTGCCCAAGCGATCTACGAACCGCTTTTGGCTACGTTCAAATTCCCATTTCAACGACTCTTTTATCGCCGGAACTCTGTGATCTTCGGGCAAAGTAAAACTGTGGCGCGCCGCGGCCCACAGGCAGGCATCAAATTCATCAAGCAGGAAGAATGTGTGCGTGTCCTGCCGGGCGCGATCAAGCGTACCGGCGGGATAAGTAAGCTGCCCGTGCTTGTCGGCCAAATAGGTGAGAATAGCGGTGGAATCCGTTAAAACGGCATCACCGTCCTTAAGAACCGGTATTTTCCCCAATGGATTAAGTTCTAAAATTTCATCGCTGCGCGGGCTTGCTGGCTGGTGTTCGTATTCCAGCCCCATTTCTTCCAGCGCCCAAAGAACGCGCAACGTGCGACTTTTATGACTACCGTACAGTTTCAGCATCAACGTTTCCCTAACATAGCTAATCTGATCAACGTGCGTTCCATCACCGCCATTTGCGGGGCACGGGCGGTCGAACGCAAGGACAAGTCGGTTTCAGTCAACATCTGAAGCGCGGTTTCAAGTTTGCGCAGGCCCCAGCCTTGTGCTTGCCTTACCATCCTATCACGGCGTGGCCCGAATACAGGGGGTCTGACCCGCGCGATGCCCGAACCCGGGCCACCGGGATCTGAGGCCGCGGCATGAAGGGTGCGAAAGTGTCGTGTTGCCCCGATGCACAAGCCAACGGGCTGTACGCCCTGGCCCTCCAGCCTGCGCATGATCGGGCCAATATCGTTGTCACGTGCCTCGGCCACGCAGTTCAGAACATCATCCAGTGCCGCTTCGGTGGTGGCGGGGGCGCAAGCCAACACATCCTCAGGTGTGACAGGCGTGGCATCGCCAATCTTGTAAAGCGACAGCTTTTCGATTGTTTGACGAAAATCACCCGGATCGATGACTTTCGATAAAGCGTTTATATCTGTCATTGCACCAGTTTCGATGTTGTTTAGCCCTGCGCGCGCCAGGTCGGCTTCTATTTCAGCGCGCGTCGGGGGATCATTGTAGATACCGGCGGCAAATGCATTTTTGTGGGTTTCAAACAGCTTTCGCAAGGCGGATCTGGCGGTTAGTGAGGCAGCAGTGACGATGACCTGCGCATCACCTTCCTGCCAGTCTTCCAAAGCTGCCGAAATTGTCTTGGCCAGCCCGTCGCCCGCGTCTTCAACAAATGCAACGCGCGCTCCGGGAAAAAAACTTTGGGCCTTTATCGCATCCGACAACATTGCGGGGTCTTTACGCAATTCATTGGCAGCAATGCGGGTCAGGCGCATTTCTTCTTCACCCTGTGCGCCGATAAGGGCGACAATTACCTCCTGACGTTTCAGTGCCACGCGCATCGCATCTGCACCAAATATCAAAATCCCGGTTCTGGTCGGGTCGGGTTTGGCAAAATAGGCACTGGCATCGCGCCCCGTCAGTTTCATCCTGACCAATCCCCTGAGGTGGCTATCAATTTGGTAAAAATCTGATCGGCAATTGCGACCATCAGGCGTGATCTTGCATCGCGTTTTGCTGCAAGCGTCGCAATTGTTGAACTGGTGCGCGGGGGGGACACGCTGGTATCAATTGATCCAACTGTGTAAGCGGTAAAATTGTTGACGCTTCCTGATGTCAACAATGAACCACTAGATATATCCCGCAGTGAGTATGTGGCTTTGCCGACGACGTTAAATCGAACCAACTCCTGTTCCGGGGTCACACCAACACCGTCTTCGCTGACCCTGAGAGTGTAGGAAAGGGCGTAACGAGGTGTCAGTACCTGCCCAAATTTACGTTCAAGCTGTCCGACAAGATTAAATGAATTTCGGTCGGTCGGCGGATCCACGATCACCGTACCGCGTAAAACCGACGCCGCGCCACCCGGGCCATAGGCCGGGGTAAAGCCGCACCCTGCAAACAATAATGTCGAAACCAGAAAAAACCGGCGCGTTGGGGTCGCCCGCGCAGGTATCCCTGTATGATCTGAATTATTACTAGATGACGACATTCACAATCCGGCCCGGAACTACGATAAGTTTCTTTGGTACGCCCCCGTCAAGCGCCCTTTTCACAGCATCATCGGCCAGCGCCAGTTTTTCAACCTCTTCCTTGGAAATATCCGCAGGGACGGTGATTTCAGATCGTCGTTTACCGTTGATCTGAATGGGTAGGGTAACAGTGTCCTGAACCAGCATTGATTCATCTGCAACAGGCCAGGGCGCATTGGCAATCAAACCCTCGTTACGCTGCATAGACCAGATTTCTTCCGACAGGTGTGGTGTGAACGGTGACATCAGTTGCGCCAGGGTTTGAACTGCAAGTTTCTGAGTACTTGCGTCGGCTTTTGATTTCGCAATCGTCGCGGTGAATTCATAAAGATTTGCGATTGCTTTGTTGAAAGCAAATGTTTCGATGCTTTGAGTCACCTCAAACATTGCTTTATGGGTTGCGCGGGTCAGATTTTGATCATTTTGCCCCGGCGCATCCGTTGGCATCTGGTTGATCCGATGGCACATGGTCCAGACCCGGTTCATATGCTTGAACGCGGCTTCGGCGCCTGATGCTGTCCATTCCACATCCCGTTCGGGGGGCGAATCAGACAGGACAAACCAGCGGGCAGTATCTGCACCATACTGGGTTATAATGTTTACCGGATCGACAACGTTCTTTTTGGATTTTGACATCTTGGCGGAAGGAACAACCTGAACTGGTGCACCGGTCGCACCCAATTTTGCACCGCTTTCAGTCCATTCGAGATTTTCAGGTAGATGGTAGACCGGGCGATCTTTTTCATCCCGGGTCACGTAAATCTCATGCGTAACCATGCCTTGGGTAAATAACGCATCAAACGGTTCAATTGCCTTGTTGGGCAGGTGCCCGCAAACATTCATCGCACGTGCAAAAAACCGGGAATACAGCAGATGAAGAATCGCGTGTTCGACGCCACCGATATACTGATCCACATTCATCCAGTATTCCGCATCGACTATATCGGTCGGCGTTGCAGCGTTTGGCGACGTGAAGCGCGCGAAATACCATGAACTGTCAACAAACGTGTCCATCGTGTCGGTTTCACGTTTGGCAGGTTTGCCACAGGTCGGGCAGGGTGTGTCGCGCCATGTTGGGTGACGATCCAGCGGGTTGCCCGGCTTATCAAATGTCACATCAAAGGGCAGTTCGACCGGCAGATTTTCCTTTTTCTCGGGAACCACACCGCAAGCATCACAATGAACAACAGGGATCGGACAGCCCCAATAGCGTTGCCGTGAAAGACCCCAGTCGCGAAGGCGGTATTTGGTAACGCCCCTGCCAATTTTTTCTGATTCACAAAAATCTATCGCGGTATTGATGCCGTCTTCACCGGATTGGTTTTCGATACCGGCAAATCCCCTGACATATCGAACCGGTAACGATTTCAGTGGTACATAAGCGTCACCACCGTTTTCAGGGTGCGCGAATCCCGGTTCCGGTGTGATCGGTTCAAAGGTCGAAATGACCGCCAGTTCGTATTTGCGTGCAAAATCCAGATCGCGCTGATCATGCGCAGGACAGCCGAAAATCGCGCCGGTGCCATAATCCATCAGAACGAAATTCGCCACATAGACGGGCAGATGCAGATCAGGGTTCAGTGGGTGGCGGACGGTTAGTCCGGTGTCAAACCCCTTTTTTTCAGCCTTTTCCATCGCTTCTTCGGTGGTGCCCATTTTGCGGCAATCAGCGTTGAACGCGGCAAGACCTGTATTTTTGACCTCCAAAGATTTTGATAGCGGGTGATCGGGTGAAATACCGATGAACGACGCCCCCATCAGTGTGTCGGGGCGGGTTGTATAAACCTCAACAGAGTCAAAACTATCCTGCACCACCTCAAACCCAAATTGTAGGCCACGAGATTTGCCGATCCAGTTCTGCTGCATCAATTTCACTTTGGCCGGCCAGTTATCCAGCCCGTCAATCGCATTCAGCAATTCTTCGGAATAGTCAGATATCTTAAAAAACCATTGCGTCAGTTCGCGCCGTTCAACCGGCGCATCCGAACGCCATCCTTTACCGTCAATCACCTGTTCGTTTGCTAAAACGGTCATATCAACCGGATCCCAGTTGACCACTGCGTTCTTACGATAGACCAGCCCTTTATCCATAAAATCGATGAACAGAGATTGCTGCTGGCCGTAATATTCCGGGTCACAGGTTGCAAATTCGCGCGACCAGTCAATCGACAGGCCAAGCGGTTTCATCTGGTCGCGCATGTCCGCAATATTTTCATATGTCCACGTTTTTGGGTGACCACCGATAGCCATTGCAGCATTTTCAGCGGGCATTCCAAATGCATCCCAACCCATTGGGTGCAATATGTTGTGGCCGGTGGACAGTTTATAACGCGCCACCACATCGCCCATTGTGTAATTGCGTACATGACCCATGTGAATGCGGCCCGAAGGATACGGGAACATTTCCAAAACGTAGTATTTTGTCTTGGTTTCATCGCGCTTGGCGGTGAATGTCGCGGTGTCGTTCCAGACCGCCTGCCATTTCTTTTCAACTTCATTTGCGTCGTAGCTGGACATATTTTGATGGTCCTTGGTCATGAAAACGCCGGGCTGTTGACCCGGCGCAGTAATTCTAGGTGGCGTGGCCTGCGCCTAGAGCCTGCTGTCATCGGCGCGCAACTGGCGTGCCCGGGTCAATATTGCATCTTCAATAGCCCGGATTGTATCGGCGCTGGCAGGTCCGTTGCGGGTTTGCAGGGCGATTCTCAACCCGCGTGCGTCAAGCGCAGGGTCTTGTACAAATACAGTCGCGCGATAAGCGCGCCCGCCACCCGGTGGCGTACCAAAGCCGGTGACAATAACACCGGTGAACGGATCAGCCGATTGAACTGGAAGGAAGTTCAGTACATCCATGGATGCAACCCAAAGATATTTATTCACCGCGATGGTGATATTTGGATCTTCGGTTTTCTGAAACAGATCCCAGATCGTGCTGCGTTCTTCAACTACAGGGGCCTGACGCCGCGCCGCGGCAAGCCGTTCGGGATCTACGGTGTTCACTTCGCCGTTACGCGATCCGCCCCCGGAAAACAGGCCGCTACCGGGAAAAGACCCGCCAGAACAACCGGATAAAGTGATCAACAGCACCGCAGCAACAGCAATTGCGTAATTTTTTCTTAGCGGCATACAGTTCTTCCCGGTGCAGGATTTTTTTCCCGTTTATCCGAGGCAGCGTTTGGTCACAAGAAGTTTTGCTGTGGATAACCTGGGGTGAGGCCAATACTACTGTGACATTGCTGCATCAACGACCATTCTATGCGGTACGGGCAGTGGCTGGTTTCTTGCTTTAATCACGGGTTAGTGCGAAATGGCAGCATACTCAGTCTGGCAGATCTGGATTGGGATTTAAATGAATCACAAACGAGGGAAAGCCAAATGAAAAAGGTTCTCTTTACTACTACAGCACTAATTGCTTCCGCGGGTATCGCTTCCGCAGAGCCGAAACTGTCTGGTTATGCCGAAATGGGTATTTCTGGCGGTGATGGTGTGGATACACAGTACCACAACGACATTGATATTAAGTTTTCGCTGTCCGGCGCAACTGACAATGGCCTGACTTTCGGCGCGACCATTGATCTTGACGAAGTTACCAACGCAGGCGACG
>Ga0209344_10001743_pt1 | contig 27016 bp, 27 predicted proteins | sample Cruoilmetagenom6_FD_187293 | JGI IMG/M metagenome (GOLD analysis project Ga0209344, IMG submission 187293) | Oil polluted marine microbial communities from Coal Oil Point, Santa Barbara, California, USA - Santa Barbara Oil Seep Sample 6 (SPAdes)... | ecosystem: Environmental > Aquatic > Marine... | reverse complement strand
GTATTTAAAACTAATTAGCTTTCTACTTTTTAATAAATCCAGAGACTATTATTGAAAACTCTATAAAATTTCAATATTATGGCGAGGTAGCTCAGTTGGTTAGAGCGTTGGATTCATAACCCAGAGGTCCCGAGTTCAAATCTCGGTCTCGCTACAAGCGTATTTATGCAGAAACAGACGGTTTAGTTCACTCTAAACCGTTTTTTTATGATTACATTAAATGAATTTCTTACATTTGAACACGAAAAAGAGCCCCTTTTAGAACACAATTTGGCACACAAAAAAAAATTTTCACCCCCAAAAATCTACACAGCCAATGGCGATTTAAAAAGTAGATGGTACGTCTATTTTGCATTTCGAAATCCAGCGACTGGAAAAATTGAAAGGCAGAAAAACATTTATGGCATCGCTAACAAGTTGAAAACCAAAACAGATCGTTTTAATGTTTTAAACTTTTATAAGAAGACGCTTCACAAACTTTTAAAAGAAGGTTACAACCCTTATGAGAATAATTTAGACCGATTTTTGGAAAGTCAAAAAACGTGTGCACCTGCATCAAATAGTCAAATTGCACCTGCTCCTATTGTTCAAAAGGCAACTGTAAAACCCTACCCTTTTCTACAAAGGACAAGAACTTCAGATCAAATAGCTGAAATACCAAAAGTTGAACCTGTACAAAAGGTTGAGCCTATTAATGAAGTAGAACCTGAAAAATTAGAAGAAACAAAAATGAGTTTGCGTGAAGCTTTCGATTTTGCGCTTTCTATGAAAGAGAAACTTGTCAAGCCTAGAACGCTACAAGATTACAGAAATCGTTCTAAGGTCTTTATAAAATGGCTTAACAAAGAATATCCAGATGTAAAACATGCTGAACAAATTAAGAGAAAAATGGCCATGGATTTCTTAAACCATAATCTTATTAAAAACACCCCACGAAGCAGAAATAATAGTCGTGTAGATTTAGGGAGTATGATGCAGGTTTTAGAAGATAATGAAATTATTCCAGTAAATGTCTTTCGAAAAACACCTGTTTTAAGAGCCAAACCAGAAAAAAATAAGCGTTACGATCCTAAAACTTTAGCTGCCATATTTGAGTATTTAGAGAAAAACGATCCTAACCTATTACTATACATCAAGTTTATATCCTATAACTTTATGCGACCAATAGAAGTTTGTCGTTTACGAGTAAAAGACTTGGATTTAGATACTAAAACATTGTCTTTTAAAGCGAAAAACAGTCCTTTGAAAACTAAAATTATTCCAGATTTAATTTTAGAAGTACTACCAGACATATCGAATTTACCAGGAGACAATCCGTTAATTACGCCTTATGGTATAGGAATGAAATGGGATACACAAATAGACAACAGGCGTGATTATTTTTCAAAGCGTTTTAAAAGAAACGTTAAAGAGAAATTTAAACTTGGAAAGGAATATGGTTTATATAGTTTTAGACATACGTTTATTACCAAATTATATAGAAAATTAGTAGAGACAAGTTCGCCGTTTGAGGCCAAAAGTGTGTTGATGAATATCACTGGACATACATCAATGGCTGCATTGGAATTGTATTTAAGAGATATAGATGCTCATTTACCAAGTGATTATTCAGATTTAATTCGATAATATGCCAAATAAAGGTTCCATTTTTAATACCATAAGAGATAATATTCTAAAAAGTTATATTTTCTATATCCCTAAACGGTATTATCCTTATATAGAGAATACTTTTATTAAGGATATTATAAAGCCCGACATGGTTAATATTATTGCTTATTCTAATATTGAACGAGAAATTACCACAAATACATTAAAATTTAATGTATTAGAAATCTTAAATAAAAATGACCAATTAAATAATAATATTGACCTCTTATTAGAGCGAAAAGAAAAATTGAATGAAACTGCATTCAATCATTTACTAGAGCAATATAAAGAACATGTAGACGCACATGCACTTATTATCTCATGGATGTCTAAAAACATTTCAATAGATCTTCCACTTACACCCTTACATATATTACAATTGTTTCAATCTCAAGCATCCATATTTGAAAAACATTATACGAAGTTTTATAAATATTTTGATTTGGTAGAAACAGTTAAAAATGTTGAAATAGATCATTACATAAAAATTACAAATGAGTCCCATGAAGAGTCACTTTTTATTGAAACAAAAAATAATGTAGAACCACCATCTATAAATCCAAAACCGAAAAAGCTTTCTAAAAAACAAAAAAAAGAACCACTAATGACGGATGAAAAAGCTAGGAAGTTTTTATTAGAAACTGTTTTTAATATTGATGCTAAATATCTTGATTAATGAAAATATGGAAAAAATTATTTGACTACAGTTATAGTCAAAAAGGTGACATCTGTAACCAAAACCAATGGTCAAAAACAAATTATACGTCAAACGTACGTTCATTTAACGCTTAAATTATGGAAAAAGAATTTTATACTTGTGAATATTGTTTTAAAGAATATATCCCAAAAAGGCGTCGTATTCAAAAATTCTGTAGTCATACATGTCGATCAAAAGCTCATCATGCTAAAAATTCAACAAAAGTTTTATCTAAACAAGAGAAAGTACAAATCAATAAACCAGAAATAGAAAAACCTGTAGCAAATAAAATAGAAAAGATGAGTCCTGCTGGTGTTGGAAATGCTGCTTTGGGTTCTTTTATCGCTAAAAAAACTGAAGAGTTTTTCAAACCTCATGAAAATAAACCTGCCACAAAAGCTGATGTTGCTTATTTAGCATCTAAAATAAAACGGTATCACAAAATTGTTAATCATCCACCAAATGCTCAAGGTGCACTTCCTTATTTTGATTTAGAAACTAATGAGATTAAATACTCTTTCTTGCCACTTAACGGAAAACCGTAATATATTATCAAAGAATCTTCTTATTTTTCCTCAACATTAGTACAAAATACTATTGTATTTACAAAAAATACGTATTACTACTTATAGGAAAAATAACTTATAAAAATTATATTAGTAGTGTATTTTTAATGTGGATTTAGACAATTGTATATCTCAAATTGTTGTGTGTCACATAAAAAAGACCGTAATTAAAAAAACAATATGAAAACAATATTTATCGCATTTGCAATCGAAGACGAAAGACAAAGAGATTTCTTAAAAGGACAATCTTTAAACACAAAATCACCATTTGAATATACTGACATGTCAGTAAAACAAGCATACGATTCAGATTGGAAAGCAAAGGTTAGAACAAGAATTAAAAGGTCTGATGGAGTTATTGTTTTAGTTAGTAAAAACTCCTTAACTTCTTCGGGTCAAAAATGGGAAATTCAATGTGCAAGAGAAGAAGGAAAAAAAGTTCTCGGAATTTATGCATATACAGGTGATAGAACAAATATTGTTGGTGTAAATACCAAAGTTTGGACTTGGGATAATATTAAAGATTTCATTGATTCACTATAACTTATGAAAATTGCTTTAGTTGTTGGAATTAATCATTATCCAAGTGGCGGAGACCTTTATGGATGTGTCAATGATGCGTATAATGTTAAAAATATATTAGAAAGGAATTCTGATGGTTCTGTAAATTTTGACTGTAAATTACTAACTGCTTCGAATTCCAGAGAAAGTATAGAACGTGGAGAATTAAAAGATGAGGTTGAAAAATTATTTACCACAAAAGCTGAAATCGCTCTATTCTACTTTGCTGGACACGGTCACATTGAAACAACTGGAGGATATTTATTAGCTTCAAACGCAAAAAGAGGAGATGATGGTTTATCATTAAACGAAGTTTTAGTTTTAGCAAATCAATCTCCTGCAACCAACAAAGTAATTATTTTAGATAGTTGTCATTCAGGAATTGCAGGAAACCCTCCGAATATAAAAGACAACTCATTGCTTGTGGAAGGAATTACAATATTAACTGCTTCAACAGCTGACCAATACGCAAATGAAAAAGATGGAAGTGGCGTTTTTACTAGCTTATTAGTTGATGCTTTAAGTGGAAGTGCTTCAAATATACTAGGAGATATTACACCTGGTAGTGTTTACGCTCACATTGACCAATCACTTGGTGCTTGGGAACAAAGACCTGTATTCAAAACGAATGTAAGAAATTTTGTGTCGTTACGCAAAGTTACTTCTTCAATTCCCTTAGAGGATTTACGAAGAATTAATGAATTTTTTCCAACTTCTGGATTTGAATTTCCTTTAGACCCAACTTATGAACCTGAATTAAAAGGTCGTGACGAAGGAATGCCTAAACCTATTGTAGAAAACACAAGAGTATTTGCCATTTTACAAAAATATAACAGACTAAATTTACTTGTACCTGTAAATGCTCCTCATATGTGGAATGCTGCAATGGAAAGTGAAAGTTGTAAATTAACAGCTCTCGGAGAGCATTATAGAAAACTAGCGGTAAAGAATAGAATATAAAATACAGTACATAACTATGTAAATAAAAAATAGGCATAACAGCAATGAAGTCAAGTCTTTAGAGTCCTTTCAGACTTTGTGCATAATCGAAAGTTTGGTGATTAGAAATCGCCTACTTTACATAAACTAAACGTTGCAAGTAATATAAGAACCTATTCAAAAACAATAAAATATGAACTACGAAAAATGTCCGAATTGTGATAAATCATTAAATGGATTTTTTAGCGCAGATTTACTTCTTGAATCAAAAGTAAACTTTATTAATAAACATTTAAAACAAGATAAAGGAGCATATTGTTCAAGTTGCTCAAAGCCTTTGTTAAATAAAATTGCTGATACATTTAGAAAGGAAAAAGCAGAAATTGAAAGACGACTTCAGCAAATAATACATTTCATTCCTGTTATGACAAGTCCTTCACCTGTTAATTGGGATTATGAAGTTTTAGGAATGGTTTCTGCACAAACCACATCTGGAACAGGATTCGCAACTGAATTATCCAGGTCTTTTAATGATTTTTTTGGGTCCGGTTCGCAAACTACAAATAGAAAAATTGGAAGAGCGACAAATTTGTGTAAATCCGATTTACGAGTTCAAGCTGTAAGACAAGGAGGAAATGCAGTTATTTCAACTGACATTGATTTTAATGAAATTGGTTCTGGAAGTACAAATATGTTAATGGTTTGTATGGCAGGAACTGCAATCCGAGTAACTAATATGGAGAATTTTAGTGCAAAAAATAGAGATACAATTATTGAGGTTGTTGAATTAACCGAAAAATTGGAAGCAATTGCAACTGAAATAAAATAAATGAGTTATTAAAATCTTTAGATATTTTTAGCTTTTACTATTTTCTTCAATAAATCAGAATTATGAACAAACTTGAATTATCTGAACTTTCGAAACAAGAAATAGAGAATCTTTTCAATTCTTATTTTAAAAAAAATTTCCAGATAAGTTAAAATTCAATCCGACTATAATTGAATACGATAACAAAACTATAAAATTCGGAATGAAAAAACATTACGGAATTTTGAGTATGAACACTGAAAAAATATTAAAATGCTAACTTAAGCCGTGTTTATTTAATGCCTGGTCAAAGCCTACATACGAATATCCTCGCACTACCTTGTTAGCAATCAGAGCTTTTATGTTCAGTTTTAATTTATTAAATTTATTGTCTAACCACACATACAAGAGCGAAGCAAAACTTGCACGTTTACAAAACTTTAAAAAATATCATGAAACTGAAAAACATTTTTCTTTGTACGTTATTTATGATCTTAATGTTTTCATCATGTACATCATTAATGACACCTAGTGAAGTAAGCAACACGCTACCAACTTTAACAGAATCCGTTTTTTATAATCAAGCACAAGCAACTGAAGCCATAAATAACAGTAAGTGCAAGTTGTTAGTAAAAGGCAGGACTTACGTTGCTCCAATTGGATTTACTGAAAAGAAGGACCTTAAAAATGCCGCAAAAGGAATAGATGAATGGGTAACATTAGATGGTGGTAATGCTTATGCCCTTATAAATTATAAATGGGTTACTGTAAGTGATGATGGAACAACGCAATTGCATGTGGATTTTGACACCTTACTTTGTAAAGAATAAAAAGCAAGTGTGTTTGTTTTTCTTATTTAGGTTTTATCTTCTTTTGAATTTTGAACTTTTTCGCGCATATGTTTTCCTTGGTGGTTCTGGGAGTTCGTTGGAAACTATTTCTATGTGATTGTTTCTTAAAACCATTTCGATAAGTTCTTCAGATTGGTTGTATTGCAAACCTAAATTTTTAATGGTAACACCTTTTAAATAGTTAGTTACTATATGTGCTTTTTCTGTATCTGAAAGGTGCACATGAAAATCTCCAATTTGTTTTTGAATAACGGCTTGATAATTCTGCAAAGTCTTTATGATTTCTGTTAACACAGATGGATGGACAGAAATCTTTTGTACCGCATTCTTGATTATTATGAATGGTTTGAATCATATCAACTGAAAATGTATGGTTGGTATGCTTTATTAAATCTAGTAAATAGGCACTATTTTCAAACTCTAGCTGCTCGGTTTTAAGAATGTCTTTCATTAGAAAATATATTAAGTGATAGGACTACTTAAATATAACTAATTATATGATAACTACTTAATCTATTTAAGAGAGACTTATTTAAGGGTAAAGCCATGTGTTAACGCTTTTAATTTAGCAACATATTTAGCTCTATTTTTAGTAGTCATCGTACGTTTATAACCTATAAAATGAGTTTTGAGGTATTCGTCAAAATGATAACCATATTCATCATTTTCACGCCAAGTATCATGATAATCTAATCGCCATCTAATAAATCCGTCATACGCCATTTTTCCTTCAAATAACACTAATTCGGGTTGCATTATTTCTATAAGCTCAAATAAAAACGCTCTATTGGCATCACGATATGCTTTTGAACTACTGTTAGTAAAACTATTAATACATTTATTAATTCCACTCGCATTTTCTGTTGCTATATGATAGAGATTGGTTTTTACCACTTCTGTTTGTAAGAAAGATTCAATAGTTTTCTCACTCCATTCCATATCCCGAAAAGCTTTAAGGGTTTTTTCTGCTAAATGATATGAGTTTTTATATACCTCTTTGTAATTTTCGTGAAATACATCTAGATATGATATTTCATCAGTAACTTCAACAACTTTTTTATTATCAGATGCTTCTCCCTTACCTGGATTTATCCCAACTATTAATAATTTAGGAAAATTGAACACTTTACCATCAAATACCTCAAAACCATAATATAAAGCTTTCGCGTCTTTATTTGTTTTTAATTGGTTATTTAACTCCTGATTGTAGCTTGCTACTTTTTTTAGCCAAGTGTCTAGTTTCATATTTAATTACATATATATTTCAATTATTACCATATTTTATTAGCCAACTGATTTAAAAATCTAGCTCTTTCATTTATTGTTTCCTCATTCCATTCTGGTCTTTCCAAAAAGTCTCCCATAGTTTCTAAACCAGTAACAAAACGTCTTAACCCTCCTCTACTGCCTTTTCCATTTAACTTGGTTTTCCAACTGGCATCACGTATAGACGTATTTAAAGAAGATGTAATAATAGCTAGATTACCAAGTGTTAATAGCTTTTTATTACGTATATATTTTTCTTCTTCTGTTTTTAGTTTGCCCCAATTATTCTCCCATTTTTTTGGCATTAAATGTTCAAGTGAATAAGAATTTAACCCTAAAAGTGCTGTTGATTGTGAAGAGCGATCCCTTATTTTAGATTCTAACATATAAAGTATGCCTCTTGTTTGCCTATTTGTTATCTTGGACTCTTCAAACCCTTCAGACAATTCTAAATTAGAAGGCATATAATTTACCTGATCATCTAATGTTGTTAAATAATCTTTTAAACTTTGAGCAGTTAATAACTCTCTGCCAATAAATCGGTCTGTAAATAATTGGTTATAGTTTTTATTAGATGCTCTACATACCATTCTACGCATAATATAAGATTCTAATACTTCAAATATTTTGTCACGTTCTGGATTGTAAGCTTCTCCCTCATTTAAAGGTTCTGTATGTTTTAAAACATAAAGCACATAAGGTATTAAGGTGGTGTTTTCTAAACCAAATATGAGTGCATTAACACGCTCAACACCTGACTCTTGAGGTAATTCTTCATCAATGTCTGAAAAATGTACTTCATTAAAATAAAGAATTGCGTAATCTTTAATTTCTTGAATTATTTTTTGCCTGTCTGGTGCATATTTTTCCATAAAGGATTTATATGATTCAAAAAGTCCATCGAATTTTGAATATATTAACTTGTCTTCTGTTTTTATACTTATTTCAGAAGTGTTAACCTTTATTTGTAAAAAAGCGTAGAAGAACAACTCTATATTCTGCCTTTTTATTCTACCAGCCAATACCTCTTTTTCCCAAAACTCAACTGTTTCATCATCATCTTCAAAAACATATCGCCAATTATCCTTATAGGATTGTATATCTTCGCGACCAAAAAAGAAGTTCTTTAATAATTCGGCAACTGTCAATCGAACCCCGAGAGAATTAATAGTGTCAAATATTTGTTGCTCATCTTCATTTTCATCTAGGTCGATACCAACAAACATGACATTGTTCATTATCTTATCATAATCTAATTGATAACTTTCAATATTCTTTCTAAAATGATTGTAGCATTCAATAATTTTCCCTTGACCTTTTAATTCTTTCAACTCGGTACTATTTAAAACTTTATTGAAATTATCGATGTCGTGGTGATTATGTAGAATGGCTATATCTTTATTCTGATTTAGGATTCGAAACCTACCATCAAACTTAAAGGTATCACCTGTATGCAAACAAAGTACTTTAAAAAATATACTTAAGGTAGTTAAGCGTTGTTGCCCATCAATCACAGAACGTAAATCTCCAACCGAATAAGCTGTTGATGTTGGTTTTTGCTTTAAAATAACAGACCCTAGAAAGTAAGGTTTATTTGTTTTAGTAATAAGCTCCATATCTTCTAGTAAACGCTCCCATTGGTCTTCTTGCCAAACATAGGCTCTCTGGAAAAAAGGGATTTCTAATATTCTACCACCGTTAAAGATGTCGCTAATATTTTTTTTACTTGCTTGCATAAATCCTATTATTTAAAGTCCTATTATTTCAAAATTTAAATTAATTAAATACTCTTGAGCATCATCAGTAGTAAAGTTTCTTGGGTCTGGGTCTAACTCTACTCCATTAGGAAATACATTACCCCATGAAATTACTAATTTTACAGGGTATTGAATTCCATCTTGTAATAACGCCCATCTCCTTGCTCCACGCCTTGGTGGTATTCCTTCTCTCTCAATACGAATTATGGCTCTAAAAATATGTTCTCTATTAATATTGTCTGGAATTGGCATAAAAAATCGATTTGCTAGTTATTGTTTTGAGTTTGAAACGAATCTATTTTCCTTATTACTTTAAAATCTTATCTACGACTAGGTGTTCATTTAGCTTTTTTATTTTTTATTAGTTTCATCAAACCAGTCCTGAAATTCAAACAGACTATCAATAATTCTACCTTCTTCTTTTTGATAATCTCCATTTAAGTCAAATATTTCATCTAATTTAAAACTTGATATAAGAATGTCATTATATAAATTATGGATCATTCTATAATCAGTAAAAAATTTATTCTTATCATTCTCCCATTGTTTACCAAAACCAGAATACCAGTTATAAAATAATAATATTTGTTCGGTGTTGGATAATTGCGCTCTCAAAATTCTTAAATAATTTCTTTTTAGATCATATGTTAAAAATTGATGATTATTATTAACAACAAACTTTACCATATGAAATAAATGCCGATAATAATGGGCCAATTGATGATTGTTCCCCTCAAATATTTGAAATTCAACATTTCTTGAAATTAATTCATCTGAATGAACTTTTATTTGATTTTTGATTTCTTTATCAAATCCCTCGTAATCAAAATTTCTAATTAAAGCTCGAAGTTTATAAAGGTTTTCGAAGTACACATGCTTTTTAGTATCAGAATAATTCAGACCTATAAAAAATACGGCATAAGCTTCATTTAATAACTCCTTCGGTGTTATATTCTCTGTTTTAAAACTGTATAATGCAACTAAATAAGCTATTACTAATTCTAAAGTGAAAGATTCAAATACTCTTCTACCATAGATTGTACTCTCGACGATTTTCCCATCAATTTTTTTATTAATTTTTGTATATAATCCCGCTACATTCTCTTTATGCAAACGTAACATTTCATAAAACTGTGATTCAAATTGCTGTATTTTAAACTGTTCTTGAATCAATTGATTGGCTCTATACTGGGCATAAAAGGCTAGTCCTGCTGCTACAATGCCAATAAATGCAACTACAGGATTCAATATCCCTCCTATCAAGTCGCCATACGCACCAACATTAGTATAATCAATATTATATTTATTTGTATTATCAATTATATAATTTGTTCTCCATAGTGAAATAGCCAAAACCACAGAACAAATAGCTAATAAACTCCAAGAAACTATAGCAATCCCTGTTGGCTTTTTAAACATATTTACTAATGGAGGGTACTTGGTAAATAACAAAAATATTGAGATACCAAAACCCACAATTGCAATTGGAATTAATATATAAACATAAATTATCATTCCTTTTTCTGTTTTAACAAGGGCATGGTATATTCATTATACAACTCAAACAAATACTCGATACGGGTTGTTTCGTTTACAAATGCTTGGGGTCTGTAACAGAGGTCTACGGCTTTGTCTAGGGCTTGGTGGGCTTTTACGAGTTTTGGTGGCATGGTGAGTGGGTCGTAAAGGTCTGCGAGGCTGCTGTTTGGAAATTCTAAACGCACATCTAATACTTTTTGGGCTTTAGCTTCTACTGCTTGTTTGTGTTTGTCACTGACGTTTTTTGGCCATGGGTAGTTGTTGTAGACCATTTCATTTGAATACCTATAATCGCTTTTTATTCTACCACAAGTATATTTAACCCAAATTATATGCATGTCTGATTGTAAAATTCCAAATTCATATAATGATGCATTTGCAACAACACTTGTAGAATTATTTGCAATACTCTCTTTTGTAAAGAATCCCATTGGTATATATTTTCGATTTTCAGATGAATGCAATGGGATTAGTATATAATCAGAACCAGGTTGTCTAATCTCACCAAATAATGTTGGAAAGGCTGCTAGTTTTTGCGTTGCTTCTCTTGTACTATTTGAACGTAATGTTTTAACATTGTCAATACGTTTATGCACTTCTTTTAAATTGCGCAATACATCAGGTTTTACATCTTTAAGCCATAAACACCAACGTTTTTTCCCATTTAAAAACTCATGAGCACTGATTAGTGGCTTTATTACTTCAACAGCTTTTGGCTCAATTTGTAAAAAAGCTTCTTTTTCTTCATCTGTAAACAAAAAATTTCCGCCATCATTTGGCATACTACCAAATGATATAGGTGACACATTACATATAGGCTGCCTTCTCTTTAAGATTACTAAATCATTTGCATCAACCAAATACGGGTTGATATTTTTGGCTTTGATTTCATGGGGTTCACCTTTTATATCTTCGTATTCATAGATATACTTGTTTTTAGTATCAAAATTTGCAAAACCAATAATCACACAATGTACTGCTGCTTTTCCTTTAGCTTCATTCGTCCAACTAAATGTTCTATGCGCAAGATGAATCTTGGTGTTATAATTAAATAATAATTCATTCCATAAAAGTCCTGTTTGCTCTCCTTGTGTTATAGAATTTGTAGAAACAAAAGCTGCTTTGATTTTGGTGTTTTGAATATATTTGGCAGATAATAAATACCAAGCGGCCACATAATCTAACACACCTGCTCCTTTTACTTTATTAAACACAAGCTTCATATCCTCCTTTTGTTCAGAAGTTTGTAGAGACTTGCCGTAAAACGGTGGATTCCCCAAAATATAACTCAATCGGGTTTTAGGCACTACAGTTTCCCAATCTATCCGTAAGGCATTCCCATGCACTATGGTAGCTGCTTTGTTCAGAGGTAAACGTGCGTAATACTGCCCAAAGACTTCGGAGATTTTGAGATTCATTTGGTGGTCCATGAGCCAAAGGGCTACTTCGGCTATTTTGGCAGGAAACTCGTCGTATTCGATGCCATAAAACTGGTCGACATCTACGTGTAGTATTTGCTCTATGCCAAATACCTGCTGTTTGCCATAGAGTTCTTTTAAGACTTGTAGCTCTAACAAGCGTAACTCACGATAGGTAATAATTAAAAAGTTACCACTGCCACAGGCTGGGTCTAAAAAGGTAAGGGTGCCCAGTTTGTGGTGAAACTCTTGTAAGGGTTTGGTGCCTTTTTTCTTGGCAGCTATAAATTCCTTATGTAGCTGGTCTAAAAAGAGTGGCTTAATGAGTTTGAGTATGTTTTTCTCGCTGGTATAGTGCGCCCCTAAATTGCGACGTTCTTCGGGATTCATGACACTTTGAAACATGCTTCCAAAAATGGCTGGTGATATCTTGCCCCAATCTAAACTGCTACAAAGCAATAGGATTTCGCGCATGTTGGCATTAAAAGAGGAAATAGGCAAAGGCTCTTCAAAGAGTTTACCGTTTACATAGGGAAAGGCGTTTAGGTGTTCGTCTAGATTTTTTAGACGTTTGCTATGTGGTGTGTTAAGTACTTGAAAGAACTGCGCCAAGAGTGCGCCAAGATTGCTGCCATCTTCATGGGTTTTGACGTCTATGAATTCTTTAAATGTGTCTTTTTCGAAAATACCAGTATCATCGGCAAAGAGGCAAAATAGTAAGCGTACCAAAAACACTTCAAGGGGATGCCCTTCGTACCCACTCTCTTCTAGTTGGTCGTGCAGCTTCCCCATGAGTTCGGCTGCTTTAATATTTACAGGGTCTTCGTCTTTAAAGGTTCGTTTTTGATAGCCTGCTATAAAGCCGAACAGTTTGATGTTTTTGTGAAACTGGTTTATGGTAAACTCGTGTTCGGTTTTTTCATCTAGGTCGTAGAGTTTGAAGTTATAGAAATCGGACACCAAGATGTATTTAGGGAGTTCGTGCTCCTTAATGCCATGAAAGTAATCGGTAGCCTGCTCGAAAGCTGCATCCAGGTTTTTGCCTTTAGATTTGTGTTCTACCAAAAGGGTGCCTTTCCAGAACAAATCGATAAAACCTTGATGGTTGTTGAGTTTTTTTACTGGCTCTTCGAAGGTTGCCAAACGGCGTCTTGAGATACCAAAAACGGCAAAGAAGTCGTTCCAGAAGGAGTCTTTTTCGGCACGTTCGCGTGTTTCGTCTTGCCACTCGTTAGTGAATTTGAGTGCGCGATCTTTAATTTCGTTCCAGCTTAATGCCATGTGTAAGAGTTAGTTGGTGTGTTTGTATTATGATGCCATAGCATTCTTATAGTAAAAATAAAAAATCTTACAAGAGTGGCTACTATTTATTGCTATTAATAGTTGCTAAAAAAAGGGAGAGTTTAAAGATAAAAAAACTTAATATTTATAAAACCAAAATTATTGATTTATTGCTAGTTTTTTTTAATCACAAAATCTGCTAATTTAACACCTTTACTAATTCCTGTTTGATAAGATATTGGTATTCTTGCTGGTAGAGCAATATCTTTTTTGAATATCTACTTGCTTAAATTTCCTTTGCATACCTAATCACAAATAAATCATTGCAACAGAATTGCCTTTTGGAGCATTGTGATACATATTGTCTAGTTTTTGACCTAACTCAATAACTTTAAATATCTCGTCATAATAACTTAAAACATTGCTATTTAAGAGTTTGTTCTATTTGCTGCTGACATCATAGCCAAATTTCGTTCATGGGATTCATCTCGTTCTTTTTTTTCAATTGCTTCAATCTGTTGGAAAATAGTAGCATTATGTCTGTTCACCTTTCCTGACATTGAAAAAAGGTCAATTAAAGCCCATATACCTAGTCCACCTAATGTAATCCAATACAAAATTTGAGTACCCCAATTTCCTAAATATGCATAATGTGCACCAAAAAAGAACCAAAGTAAATACGCTGTTCCTGTTGACTTTAACTTAGATTGTAAATAGTGTTTATTCATGATAAAATATTTAAATTTATCATAAACTTATAATTATTAAATTAGGTTTCCTTATGGGATTCCGTAAACACCAAATTATATCGATTTTTCATTTTGATTTTTAGAGTAATGAGAATATTATATTATGATTGACTTAAAAATGGAAAGCTTATCTAAAACCAAAAGCACTTTGCAATTATAATCTTCAATCCTCCCAACCACAAAGGGTTCTGCCTAATTTTTTAGCGTCTTGTAATGTGACACTGTAAACTTGAGTTGAGCAATTTGATAAACCTCTACAAGATTTTGAATAGTGATATTTTTTACTGTATTTGCCTTTGCATATAAAGACGTTGACTTCATCAAATGTCATAGATGAAGTAGAAATGAAGATTATTATTAAAAATAAACTCTTTAGTACTTGTTTAATTTTCATAATTGGTAACGTATTATTTTTTCTTTTTAAGTGACCCCCATTCCTATGGTGGTATATCGTATCAAGAACAAAGTATTTGGTTTTTACTGAAGCTGACGATGCAGCCTTTTCAATTCATGCTTCATTTTAAAATATGTTATTATTAATACAAGCAGTATAGCTGGGTAAAATACGCAAAAAACAATAGCATTCACCTCATAATATGATATCTTAAGTAGATTCGCTAGATTTATTATAAAGTCACCACAATATGCAAATATTTGGTTTACAACATTCATAGTAAGTTCTTTTTTAATTTCTTGATTTTATTATGCATTTCTATAGATTTAACCAAAAGATAAAACATCAATAAAGGAACTAAAACAACCAAGAAAACAACATTAGACAATTGGTAATTTCCTCCAGTATGTAGAGACGATATCATTCCAAAATATATAGGGTCAATATATTTGAAATAAGGTTGAGCAAATTTAACATGATATTTCTTGCAATAGTTTGTTGTTTCAATATAACAGTACCATGAACACTTATCTAAATTTGGTTTACTTGAATTCATTGCCGTAACTCCTTTAAGCTGATAAGGCTTTCCATTAAGTGTAGGTCTCACTGATTCATTTACCACAATCATAATAAAAAAGGGTATAATAAACAGCATTATGTATAGAGCGAATTTCTTCAAGTTTTAGCTAATTAAAGTTAAAATTTGTTTATAAATATCTATATCTTAATCATAGTAAAGAATAGTTATGTCAGGGTTTATGCTTTTTCTTGAATCTCTTTGGTATCCGTCACTATAATTACATCTAAATATATCCTTTATTTTCCCTCCTTCTTCTTGAATGTTATATGAAAAAGCAGGTCTACCTTTATTAGGCACAACATAAAACTCTAGAACTTTATCTCCTTTAAAACACATTTTACATATTCCATTAACTAATTTAACTTCTTCAATTCCTTCTCCTTTTAAATAGTCAAACTGATCCTTCATAGATTTCAAAAATCTGTATTTATCTAAATCTTGGAAATATTGATCTTCCCATATCAGGGGTTCAAATATAGAGGTATTTAAATTCTTACACGCTTTTATAAAAGTTTCTTTAATAAGAAGGGAAGTTACTTCAGAAGAAGTCTCTTGTTTAATTTTTAACCTAATGAGGTCTGTAGTCATAATACTTAATGTTTATAGATTTATAAAAATCATGATAACACATAAGCTTCTAAAAAAGTGAAAATTAACACATATTTTTCCTTCCTAAAGGCTCATTGTTAAAGCACCTTCGCTTGTTATTGCAGGTTGCTACCTCACATTGAGGTTCATAATGACCTCACATAGGTAAACAAAAAACTTAAAATATCCTAATTAGAATCAAATTTACCAATGAAACATAACAGTTTGCTTATTTGAAACGTACAGGATTTCATATACAAAGTTCCTCCATTAAGTTAATTAATAATACATTCCATAAAGACTGGTAAATGATCTGATAAAAAACGTGCATTTTCAAGATTATAACAATCGTTTACAAAATCAATACTTCCAGATTGCAACATTTGTATACTAGATGAAGTGTAATAAATATTATCAATTGAATAATTTAAATAGTTCCCATTTTTACATTTAGTTTTTAATGTTGTTCTGGTGTTTTTTAATGCTGATTCAAAACCAATTTCATATAAGTTATCCCACACTTCATGATTTTCATTTAGGTTAAAATCACCAACAATAAAAACTCTATCTGATTTTAGTCTTTTCGGATAAGCTTTAAAAAAAACGATTTCTTCTTCTGGATTATCATTGAATTTACGAGAATGGAAATTTATTACATAAAAGGGTTCTGTTCCGTTTTTTAATAGAAATTTTCCGATAAATGGTTCTCTATAACATTTATCTTCTAGTTCTGAATCTAAATAAGCTCTACTCGTCATTTTCACTTTTGATGTTTTCCAAAGGAAAGCATAGCGTTCACTAATATAAACTGAAGAACTATTTGTTGGATTACTAATGCGATAATCCCATTTGGAACCCATTCTATTTAGTTCATCTGCAATTTTAGCAACGGCCTTTGCTCCTGCTGGGTCTTTACCTACAACTTCTTGAATTGCAACGATATCATAATCTCTAATTATTTTTGCTATTTGAAGTAATTCTTGAGCATCTTTAGTTTTACCTAAATCTCTAATATTCCATGAAGCTATTTTTAATACATCAGATTTTTTTAAACTTGCTTTGGGTTCATTATAAGCATTGGATTCTTTAGGTTCAATAGTTTTTTCCGAAGAATTTGACTGACTTATTAAATTTGCTGCTCGCTTACTATTTGACGTACAAGATATTACTATAGCAAATAAAAAACATATTAAAATATTTAGATAACTGTGTCTCATTCTTAATTATATATCATCAAATATGCGAATATCATGTGTAAACCTATTATGCTCTGAACCTTTAAACCAATCTAAACTTATCCATATACCATTATAATCTTTTCTATAGTCTAATCGGTTAAGTTGTGAAGAAGTCAATGTTCTATCTGGAAGTAAGAATTCAGCAAATGCATGTCCATCTCCATTATCAAAACCACCAACCATACGTGACTTTAAGCCAATTTGCCTAGCCATAGAGGCTAATAAAATTGCAAAATCGTCACAATCACCAGAATATTGACCTTGGTATTTTAATGAAAGTGTTGCTTCAGCAGATCGCCATGTATCACTCCCTGTATCTGGATCAAAAATATAATGCCAGTTAGCGTATATGTAATTTTGCATTGCCAAAATTTGCTCAACTTGAGATTGGGAAGTATTTAGTTTAATGTTTAATTCCATAACCTCTTTAAGGACCAAACCTTCAACTTGAATTAAATTTCCTTTTGCAGGAGGTATTTTATTTTTTATTAGCTCCTTCTTTATTGATTTTTCTTCTTTAGGCGTAACAATATCCTCAATTTCAACAATTTCAGGAAGAACATCTTTAACCATTGTATTAGGTTCTGGAACCGTTTGATTTTTTGAGGCTTCGGCTTTTGCTTTAGCTATAATTTTAGCACGCCCAGAATTAGAACAACCTACACAAGATTGAAGCATCAGTAAAAATATTAAACTTACAGAAGTACAGATTACTTTTAATATCTTATTCATTTTCTTCAAGGTTATAATCAATCTTGGCAATTTTTGGAATAATTTGAATAGAAAAGCGCTTATTATTTTCTTCAACATCATCTCTACATAGACCATTGAATCCGCTACCACAAATTAAAACCTCAACATTTTTATCTCTAAAATTAATGCCTATATCATTCCATAATGCGTAAACAGTTAAAGCTCTTTCATAACTTTTTTTATAGCCATAATTAGAATCCTCACTAAAACGTTTATCCCATGAATTAGCCATATTTCCCTCAATAACCAGTAAATAACTAAATTTAGAATTATCTTTACTTATGTTCTCTAAAAAGGAATTTACCTTATGCCCAACATTAACTATTGAAGCCTTGTATTCTGGTTTTATTTCAGTTTCATTTGATTCAAATATTTCAATGCCTATTAAATCTTTTGCAACATATTTTTCGCAATTTTCCAAATAATAAAAATCATTGTCATTTTGAAGTGGTTTAAATTGTTCTTCTATTTGAAGTATTTTTTTTAACTGTTCATTTTGAGCTTTTATTTTACCCTGTTCCACTTGTAATATTACAAACGTAATAACATAAAGAACCAACATAACAAAAAAGAGACTTGTCATTAAATCGGCATAACTTACCCAAAAGAATCCTGTTTTCTTCATCTTATAGACTCATATAGATGAAATATACGCCTCCTGAAATAACAACGATATAAGCTGTAAGTTTTAAGCCCAAAAGTATTTTTGGTAATATTGACGACTCGCTATTTTGAGGTAGGCTTTCATCTAATTGATTATTGAATGGAGTAGATTGATTAATAGATTTTAAAGCCGTGACAATACTTTTATTACCACTACTTATTACATCGCTTAATTTACTCTCAAGATTAACCAATCTCTTTTCAATATCATCGAGTTTATCCAGTTTATTTAGTTTTTCAAATTTAGGCCTAGCCGTGTTAAATGCTTCTTCTGTTCTTTTAACTTGATGATCCATTGATTGTGTGAAATTCTCAATAGATTTATTAAAGGCTAAAGTCAATTTAGAATCATAGCCTGCAATTGCTTCATTAAACGATTCAAATTGTTTATTAGCTAACTCTACAAGTTCATGAATGGCTTTAGACATTTTAGAGTCTGTATTGGCCACAGCTTCGTTTACAGCATCACCATAACGAGAAAATGATTCAATATGTGAATTGAAAAAATCAGTTGCTTTATCACTTCTAGATATATTATTTTTAATATCTTCAAGGACTATATTAATATTATGGGTGTTGGCGACAAAAGACTCAAGGTTTCGAAGTAATTCTGTAGTATTTAATAGTGATTTATCTAGTTTATTATAATATTTAGCAAAATCCTGAAAAGAACCCATCATGCCTTCCAATTGATTAAATACATCAATATTAACAGAAGCTACCTTTTTTACATCTAAACTTTTGATTTCTGAAATTAATTTTTGCTCTCTAAAAACAGCTTCTGAAGAGTTTTTAACAATACCATCTAATTGAGCTACAACTCCCGAAGTATTCCTTGAAAAAGCATCTAATTTGGTTGATAACGTATGAACTTCTGGTAATTTAGACCTGTTCATTTTTGGCAAGAGCTCCGACTGCAAAAGGGATAGAAACTCATTCTTTCCTTCTTCAACTTTTGATTTAGCACTTTTAAATATCCATACTGAAAAAACAGTAGTAATTGCCAAACCTACCACAGAAGCAGTCATTGCTATTTTAACTCCATCAATAAGAGGTTTTATTGCTTTAAGTGCCAAAGAAGTATCCTCACTTTTAAAATCAAAATTAATAGCAAAAAGACCAAGTATAATTCCTAGCATAGTGGCTGCAAGCCCAATATATAAGGGCGCTGGAATTCGGTTATTAATCTCATCCTCAACAATTTCAATATACCTATCAGCGATATCTTTAAGAATATGAAAATCTATAGAAGCTCCTTTATTTTTGATGAGATACGTGTTTATTGTAGTTGAAATACTAGATACTGTTTTATTGGAAGACGTACTTTTCAGATATGCTATTTCCGTTTTTAATTCATCATCATCGATATCTTCTTCTGATAATATTTCCGATACATTACCCTCATTATAAACGTCTACAGTAACGTTTTTTTGAGCTATAAAAGGCATTTTTGAAAAAATAGATTTATATGACATAATTTTGACATATAGCCTAAATGCCAGATACAACTGAACTGCGATTAAACCAGATATTACTACAGTTTCTATTAACTTAATGTCGTACATACTTAAATAAACTTAATTTTGATTTTTTGTATAATCAACCAATCTTGATTCTCTAATTTCACCCTTCCAGGTTCGACAATATTTATCCCATTTGCATTGGGACTAAAAGCATTTTCATAAATACAAGCTTTTTCTAAATAATGATCAGGAGAATTTAAAGCCCTTGTGAAGTCAGCATTTTCAATTATTAATAGTTTTCCAGTGGTATTTGAAGTATCTAATATTATTTGATATAAAGAGGTTGGCATTTGTTCGTTACTAACATCTTCTATAGAAAATCTATTATTTTCAAAAGGAGAAGGTAAATATATGGCACTAGGTTTTGCTATTTCAAACTCAACAGTTCTTGGTTTTTCATCTTCAACTTGTCGGTTTATTATTGGTGTTTGAATAGGTTGATTATCCTCTTTAATCGCAGGATTATTAAATTTATTTTCAGAACTTGTTATATTAGATTTTTGAAATGCGTGTAACTTATTTTCAAGGTTCCTTATTTTATTTTTTAAAGAACTATTTTCAGATTTATAAAAATCCTCGTAGTTATTAACATCTTTCTTGGCTGAATTAGTCTTTTTTCTTCCATTATTCTTTACTCTATTAAGTATAAAAACAATATTCAAAAGGATAGATAGCCCTAAAATGATATAAAAAATAATATTCATAAAATCAAAAGACTCAATACTAGTGTTTGTATCAGATTCTTGAGCTAATACATTATAACTAGAACCTATAAAAGAACTTATATATGTAGTTGTTAAATAAATTGAATTCATAGTATGTAAAATTAAGACTCATTAATTGCTGAAGCCAAATCATACATTAATCCTATTAAAGGAAAAAAGAACAAACTTTGCGCGACAGGTTCATCGGGTGTTGAATCTTCTTTTAATGATTTTACACCTTGCATTAAATAATCTAACTGATCATAAGATTTAATTTTATTGAATATTTCAATGGACTTATTAGACACCCCAAATTCACCTTTAAAGTCTAATTCTAATACTAACTCATTAAACATCTCATAAAACTTGTTGACATTTTTAGCTACATCATTTAAATAAGCGTTGTCTACATCCTTATAACAAATTGTGTTTTCTATTCCTGCCACTTTAGATTGAACTTTTGGATTTTCATAATTACCTAAATTGATTTCAATTAAATCTGTATGTTTAATCCCATTTAATTCATCATCAATATTAAATCCTCCTTTACAAGTTACTTCTTTAGGATTCTCTTTTGTTTTGAGCGTTAATTTAGAATCGCTAACACCATATACTTTATTAAAAATCCTCTCAAAAAGCGTTGTAAGTGAATCTAATTTTTTACTGGAATCTACAATCTTCAATGTTTTAGATCCAGTTCCACTGAACACAATATTTCTAGGATGCGCAATACCTTTTAGTTTCATTAGCTCTGCTATATGATATACGATTGAGGTATAAAACAATAGAAATATAATTTTGAAATCATCATCATCAGATAGTTTTTTACCAAAGTCAATGTCTAAATGTTTTTCTTTAATATTTTTGTTATCCTCTAATGAGAATAGGAAATTTATTAAATCTGTAGATGATTGATAATCTGAATAAATTTTTTCTAAAATCTTAATTTCCTCGACTAATTTATTTTGAGACAATGTGTGTTCTATTTGCTCTTTGTATTTTTGAACAAACCCATTAGCACTAATATTACCATTAAACCCATTACCGAAAATTGCATCTCCAGCGAATTTAAAAGAGGTTATTAATTGTGGTTTTTCATCAAAATATATCATAACATCCGTTGTTCCACCACCTATATCAATAGAAATTGAAGGTTTTGCAGCTGTACGAATGTTTCCATCACTTTTGTAATGATAAAAAGGTGCAATACTCTCTGGGAAGTCAAAAAGGTTTTCTTCAGATATATTGAAAACCTCATCAAAGGATTCTTGCCAAATTCTTCTAAATCTTTTTAAATGATTTGTAGTCATACTTACTGGATAAAACCAAATGATTTTTGTTTGACTTAAATCTCCATTATTTTTTAGAACTTTATTTTTACAGAGCATTAACAACTCTTCTATATAATGCTTGACTTGCTTTTCATTATTAGCTTCTTTAGACCATTTTAAATTTGTAAACGTTTTTAAATACGGTCTAATACCTTTTTTTTCATATTCAAATCCAATATTCGCATCGGCAAAAGTAAACGTTGCTAACTCGTAGTTAACATTACTATTCTGAATTAAACAAGATCTAAATGGAGATTTCACCATTTCATCTTCTCCAATTTTTTTCGGTATTATTTCTTGCATTAAATGCGATTCTCCATCTTCTATGTCTCTTATAGCTTCTGTTCTACGAGGCGCATTCGCTGGCATTAAAAACGCAATCTGTTCATCAATTTCTGAAATATTAAAAGCTTTAGCACTTCCTTGTCCTTCAATAGCATATTCAATGTGTGTATTGGTTGTGCCAAAATCAATTGCAAATTTATAAGCATCGCCACCTGAAACTGTATATTCTTCCCAAAGAGGTATAACATAATTAACACTACTACCTAAAGTGACAGCCATAGCATCAAAACCTTCATTAACTATTGTTTGGGAGGTTATGTAAGGCTTATTAGATCTTTCTTTAACTTTTCTAGGTGTAATAACATTTAAATCGGAATCCTTAAATAACTGAACAGATAGTTTGTTTGAATTATCAGGATAGATATCAGCTAAACCAATTGTATAATTAATTTTAGTTTGTTCACTTTTATTAAAGGGGTAAAGTGCCATAGCAAATGATTTCTCAATAATTCGTCCTTTATCTTGTCTATTCTCACTGGAGATATTTGACTTTAAGTTATAGATTTTTGTGTATAAAATAAAACCTTTTTTAATGGGAATATTTAACTCCACTTGTACACTACTTCCAGCGAGTTCCTTTATTTTAATTAGACTACCTTTTAATAAGTCTTTTGTAGAAAAATAATTAAAAAAGAGTGGTTGTAATGGGATCAAATATTGCTCATCCCCAATAGTTAAGAATTTATCACTATCCATTTTATAAGGTAACTTAATGATTGATTCTGTTAAAAAATCATTCATAGTTAAAAAAGGATATTTATCTCCTTGATCTGGTAAAAGCCGTTGATTTAATGGAATATTAACTTCACATGGTACTTTTGTTTTACTATCCCATTTGTCTTCAGTATAAATGTATGGCAGATTTAAAATTTCGACTGGCAAGACTAACGGTTTGATGCCTTCAATATCTTTAGAAGCCTTAATAACAAAATCACTCTTACTCTCTATTAATGATGAATCCTTTTCAAATTGCTTTAAGAAAAGACCATTTATTACCTCTAAAGGCTGTCCTGAATTGTTATTATACAAAACACCTTTAAGCGATTTTAAATAAGCTTCTGTATCAAATGTCATAAGTTCCTGATGAAGATTCAAGTCTGTCTCATAAATCTTATCAATTGTTTTTATAATGTAACTATTAAATTCAGGGAATAACTGATTGAAATTATTTGATTTAGATAATGCTACAAGATATTTAATATAATGTATATCTCTCCTGTATAAAGGGAGTAACATGTCGTCTAACATTGTATCTTGCCCAAACTTTATTTCTGTTTCTTGCGCATTAGGTGCTGCGAAAAATAAAGTTCTTGGAGATGTGCCTCCTATAATCTTATGCTTGTATAATAAAATATAAATATTCTCGAATTCACTAAAATTATATTGTTTCCTGTCTTGTTGTAAAAAGAGTTTTAAAGTATTACCCAAATGTTTTTGACTCGCATTTGAATTCAATAAATTATTTAGACTCTGCTCTTTATTCCAGACAAGTAACTGTAAGTCTTCTTGATGTTTGTCGAAATTAAAAAGTAGCTGCCCAATATCTAAAGCATCAGACACCAATTTATGATTATCTGTTGCTACTGCTCTACCGTTTCTTGTAATTCCATCTAAATTGCCAGAAGAACCAATTGCTGCAAAAGCAGTTCTTACTAAATCAATTCTAGCGAATGGACTTGGTATGGATGTAGGTAATTTTTTTCCATCACCACCATCAGTTACTATATTGTCTATTAATGTTGCATTTATTTGATCTGAAGCAAACCAATCTGGATTTTGTGCTCCATCATTATGTATACGAAAAACCTTTTTTGCCATCCTAAATTAGTTTAAAATATTATTTACATGTTCAGTTAAAACATCATCAAAAACTTTTAAAAATCTTGAAGCTTCTGATTCATCGTCATAGCTTTTTTCTTTAATGATTTTATCTGCACTAGTTATTATTTTATCTGCTGTAGATTTCTTATTAAAACCTAAAATCCCACCTCTAGACACTTCTTTACCTTTTATAAAATCTAAAAGCGTATCATGTTCCTGATTGTTGTGGTAAGGTGCAAAAGAGACATCATTGTCATCCATTTCATCCATCCACTCATTGAAATATTCCATGAATTTATTGAAATAAACCGTGTAAAAATCTTGATTATAAAATTGTTTATTTATACCCTTATCTCCTTTGTTGAACCCTCCTTTACTTTTAAATAATATATCTTGAGACTTTGTAATGAATTTATATAACAATACCATTTTTGATAATGGTACACTAATTTGATTTTTTGACCATTGCCCTAAATGTTCTAATTTCAGTTTATTTCCTTCGTGTGCTTCAATACCAAATTCCTTAATTGTTGTATTTTGACCATTGCCGAAACTTTGAAAATCTTTTGTAAAGTCTATAATAGACAGAGCACCTGCTAATTCTAAAAAATGTGCATTGTTCTTTTGCTCACTCTTTCCTTCAGCATAAGGCATATTATTATTTGAATAATCACCTAAATAATAAAACGCATCCAAAGATTCCTCTTTGTCAAAAATAGCGTGCTGATAATAACTTAATGCTGCTTTAGATTTACTGTAAAATGTTGAAGAATCTATTGCCTGACCTTCCTTGTCTGTACTAGACACTTTGAAATAAGGCAAATAAGTAATTGCACCGATAGTAGAAGTACTAATTTCACTAGAATTTACTATAGCTGGGTTATTTACCCTTAAATTTTTCAACAATAATGGAAAACCAGAAGCTCCTGTTCCTCCAAAAATAGAACTTACAATAAAGATGGCATCACCTGGATTAAAAGAATTGGTAAACTCTTTATACTCGGCAGAATCGGCAAAACGATTTAAAACCACACTTCCAATGTTCGGGTTTCCTTTAAAACCTACAGTCATGTCGGCTTCCAAATTTTCAGGACTAAATAAAAGATCAACAAGTGCCTTATTTTCTTTATCCAAACCATTATAATCTATAAAGTCACCAAATTTTTGTCCAGTATTAGTCATACCGAATTTAAAGTGGTCTGATACATTTGGTAAGTTTTCATCTACCAACTGTTTAAGCGTTAAAATCTTGGTACCAAACATGTCGTTGTTTTCTCCAACTGCTTTATAAATGTTTTGATATTTTGTTAAAATGTCCGCAGTTCTATTTAAATCGCCATTAGCAGCATCTGGATCTATTATTAAAGGTACTACGGTATCAAAACCGTTTTGAAGCTTTACTCCTGAAGCCAACAACATAGTTAGCGATTTTAAAACTCTAGAACCAGTTCCTCCAATTCCAAATACATATAATTTTGCCATAATTTAAAAGGGGTTATGTTTATTACCTACACTGAAATACTTTATCACAATTGATAATAATGCTGACAATACTATTCCATATAATAAGGAAATTACTGCCATTTGGAATATAAAGTATTGAGGATCTGGCTCACCTATATCTCCTGAATAATTACCCATATATTGTAATAATTCACTATTATTAAATAATAACGCATAACAAATGGCAAACATGAATACACCAACCAAAAGAAGAGTTGTAAGCCATTTTATACGTGGTTTTTTTACTGGATCCCAAAACTTATAAAACACAAAAAGAAGGAGTAATGAAGTAATAATTAGACTTATGCCCAATTTCTGAAAATCGAAGGCATTATACACACTATCTTGTAAATCTTTATATAACTCGTAATTGAACCAGGGGTCATACAAACTAGCAATAAAATCATTCATAGTTAAGGCTTTATTTTTAAATTGATATCAAGGTATTGATTATTGTTATTAATTTTTTGATAGGCTTTAGAAATACCAATCATTAATTGGTCGAAAGCGAAGGTATGTGAAACATCATCAATAATATCACAATCATCATTTACGCCAGTATTCTTAATCCATTCAGGTAGGTTGTTTTGTAATTGAATATTTAATTGACCATATAAATTTTTATCTGCTTTAACCGTTATTACATGGGTGAAATTGGTTTTGTTTTTATCATTAATATGCTGAACTTCTTTGAAAGTTTTTGAGGACTTGTCCATGTCAGCAACATTGGATAATGAATTAACTGTATACCCTAGTTGGTCATCAACCCAATAGTTTTTTGAATCTTCTATATATGTGTTTGGTAAGTTTATTGATGAATAATCAATTGCAATACCGAATTGTAAATAGTTTTCACTTTTAGGCGTCCCGTTAAATCCTGGTCTTTCAAACTTTTCAACATCTTCGATTTCTTCAATTAAATCAGACCCTTTCTTTGATGCTTTGAATTGACCATGTTTTTCATCACCAGTCGTCAAGATAGTGTAATTAGCTTTTAAGTTTTTTGTTAAAAAGAATCTAGCTTGCTCTTCAAATCCAGGTAATTCATCGATCACTGCAATCTCATTAAGTGCTTTATCAATACTTTGAGAATTTCCAAATAACAGCACATAATATGGTCTGTTTTGATCGATTTTTATTGCCTTTTTTCCTGGCTCACATGTTTCAGAATAATAAGTGCCCTTAAATTCTGATGACAGCTTTAATACTACTGTTTCAATTTCATTTCTGGCTAGTGCATTTTTAAAAGCGTTTTCGATATCTATTGAAACAATATCAACATCACCATCTTTAACTGAATAAATACCATCGGTAATAACAATACTCAAGTTATTTTCTTTAGCATTTTCAATAGCGTTTGAAAAAATAAACTGATGATCAGAATTACCTATATCACCTACCTTTATATTGCTATCATCAATTTTTTTAAGAATATCGTCTTGGGGATATTCTTTGGTATTAACAAAAAAAGGTTTTACAGAGTAAGCATTTAAA
>Ga0209344_10001741_pt1 | contig 27048 bp, 24 predicted proteins | sample Cruoilmetagenom6_FD_187293 | JGI IMG/M metagenome (GOLD analysis project Ga0209344, IMG submission 187293) | Oil polluted marine microbial communities from Coal Oil Point, Santa Barbara, California, USA - Santa Barbara Oil Seep Sample 6 (SPAdes)... | ecosystem: Environmental > Aquatic > Marine... | reverse complement strand
GACTGCCACGTTTCGTTGGGCATTGCGGCTTCGAAGCGGATGTAGGAGGAGCGGGGCTTCTTCTTCGGCTCAGGGGTGATCAAGCCCGCGCGGGTCAGGATGCGGTGGATGGTGGCCCGGTTCAGGGTGATGCGGTGGCTGTGGGTCAGATGCCAGCCGATAGTGTCGGCATCGGCATCCAGCCCAGCGTTCTCTAGCCGCTGTCGCAGGGCGATGACGAGCTCGACGATCTCCGGCGGTGTTGCCGTGGGGCTGGTTTTCGGACGCCGGGATCGGGGCTCGAACGCGGCCTCGCCTTCGAGCCGCCAGCGGGTCATGAGTTTCGAGATCCACCCTTGCGAGACGCCGTAGCGGCGGGCAACGGCTGATTGGCTTTGGCCGGCGAGAACCGCGGTGATCACGAGGCGCTGTTTGCTCATGCTTCAGCCTGAAGCTATGCCGATGTCTTGCGACAGCGTATTCCGATGTCGTGCGACACCCTATTCCTATGTCCTGCACCAGAACACTGTCCCCGCAACCACGTAAAAGAATCCCGGTCTCGAAAGAGGCCGGGATTCTTGCGTTAAGCGGTGCCCTCGGAGGCAGCCACCGTGTGACGAGTATTGCGCCAGCGTTTTGCCGGGTGAATACTGAAGTCACGCGTGTGTCGGCGCTAGCTTCGGCGCAGCCCTGAACGTCGGAGGCCCCATGATTTCTGCTCTCAATAACGTTGAAGCGATCACTATCTTTTCGAATGACGTTGCTGCCTCCCGCAGTTTCTACATCTCCATCTTTAACGCCTCAGTTCTCTTTGAGGACGACGTTTCAGTGGCGCTGCGCATTGGCACCATCGTCATCAATGTGCTTGCGCGAAGCGAAGCCCCCGAGCTGTTGAACCCCGCTCCCGTTGCGAAGTCGGGCGGCGGGGCATCCGTAATGCTCACGATCAATGTTGCGGATGTGGATGCCGTTTGTGTGGCGTTGGCAGAGCGAGAAGTCACGCTCGTCAACGGCCCTATTGATCGCCCGTGGGGGCGCAGAACCGCAGTGTTTCTTGATCCCTCGGGTGCGCCGTGGGAACTCGCGCAGGAGCTTGACGTGTAACGAATCGCACTGTTGTGGCTACTTCTCTGTGGGGAGAGGGCGTGTCTCGCGCTCTGCTTCGGGAACTGGCTCAAGAAAGCTGAACAAACTGGGAACGCGGCTGTCGCGCAGTGCGCGCGACAGCGCTAGTCCGATCAAGACGCCCAGTGCAATCGCGAGCATCGTTCCGACCGTCGTGACTATCGTGCCGATGTCGCCCGTGCCAGCGAGCAGCTCGGTCACTCCGACGAGACCGAGACCGCCCGGGACGAGAAGCCAGAAGGCGGGCAGAAAACTCACAATGGCGGGTGGCCCTGTGCGGTGTCGAGAGACGAGCACCGCGACCGGGGTCATCGCGATCGCACCGATAAGAGCAGAGAGCACTCCGCCAAACAGCACATCGCCGATGACTTGAGCGCCGTAAGCAACATAGAGCACGAGCAAGATCCAGGGGATGGAGGCCAGGCGGGCGCACTGGTAGATCGTTATTGCCACCCCGAAGACGGCGACCGCGATCCACGGCGCGATTGAGCCGAGGGGAGTGTTGGCCATGTCGAGTGAAATCGAAGGGACGCCGATGAGCGCGCCGGCCGAAACGATTCCCACACCAAGCAAGAGCAGTCGCATTGCGCCCGCTGCTGCTCGGGCCGAACCCGACATGATGTCGCCCGTCGCAAGTTCGATCACTGCGGTCGTGAGGAGCCCACCAGGCAGCAAGATCACCAAGGGAGCGATCAGCGCGGGGAGAATTCCGGGGTCTTCGGCGACTCGAGCGGCGAGCAAGAAGATAAGTGATGAACCGAGCGCGGCGCCCACAATCAGCAATGCGCTGAAACTCGCTGGCAGCCGTTCGCCGAGCAGGAGCAGCGTTCCCACGCCCAAGCCGAGTAACGCAGCGATGAGCGTTCCCAACCAGGATGATCCGAGGAGTACAGAAATCGCCCCTGAGGTGAGTCCATAGGCAAGCACGCGCTGCACGCTTGAGAATGGCGGTGCCAGCTCACGCATCTTTGCCATCTGACGTGACACCCACGCGCTTGAGCCAGAGCGGAGGCGACCCACCGTGGTCACGCGATCAAGAACATCCATTTGATGCAGCAAATACGATTGGCCGCCGGCGGAGACCGCCCGAGTGACGGTGTGTTCGTCATCCGTGAGAGAGACGAAAAGTGCGGTTGGGAACACCACCACGGAGGCAGAGGGATAGCCGTTGGCGGCGGCCATATCCTGCACTGTTGACCGCACCATACTCACGGGGTAGCCGCTGTCAATCATTGCCTCGCCGACCTCGGCCAGAGAATCGAGAACGGCTGCGGCCGGCTGCGACCGCGTGCCCACAGTCGACGTGGCCGTTCGGGAGCCATTGGCGGCCGTGACGCCGTTGGGGCGTCGCCTCAACACAAGCCACAGGACGAGGATGCTGCCCACGAGCACCCCTATGGCGATGAGCAGCGACGTGAGTGAGGTGTTCGACGTCGCGATACTGGGTGGCACGGGCGGCAGCGGTGTGACTTCGCCGTTATCAGGTTCGACGGGAGTTTCGACCGGAGTGGGGGTTTCGGTGGGAACCGGGTCTGCCGTCGGGGATGATGTGGGCGTTGGGCTCGGACTCGGAGTCAGGGTGGGGTCGACAGTAGGCGGCGGGCTCGGCGTCGGGTCGAAGGTTGGTGTGGGGCTTGGCGCCGGCGTTTCATCACCGAGCGCGGCAGGAAGGCTGACTGCTGCGGCCACTGATGCTGACTGCGCGGCGGCAGGGAGTGCAGTCGTGATGGTGAGAGTCGAGTAGGCAACGAGGCTGCAGGAGGCCCCCACGAGCGCGAGCACGAGCGCGACAAGGATTCTCAAGCTGAGACGCAAGCGCAGACGGCGAAAACCCTGTTCCATCGTCGGCCGGCCTCTCTGTCGTCGAACCCTCTCTGTAGGAAAACGTACGCGGAATACGCTGAGACGGCGAATAACGCGGGCGAGTCGCTGATCAGCGGTGTGCGGAGGATCGCTCGATCTTCAGCATCACCAGTGCACCGACCACCAGTACGGGACCGAAGAGGCGAGCGAGCTGTCCCAGAGATTCAAACCCACTTACAAGAAGGCCTACGAACTGCTGGGCCATCGGAAAGTTGACCGACTGTACAGCACCGTAGAGGGGCGGAACTAGAAAGTTGAACACAACGAAGCTGGCGATAGTCAAGCCTGCGCCCGTCCAGAACGCGATCTTGGGGCGAAGTAGTTGGTCGATCATCCGAGGCTCCTGTGTTTCGTGGGCGTAACAGTTTCAGGCTAACCCGCCGAGAGTTCACGGCGCAGCAAAAGTGAACAATCCTAATAGCGCACCACGGGGTTAGATTTAACCTATGACTCCGTTGCAGGCGCGCATCATCTACGATTTGAACACCCAACCCTCGATCGATGCTGCTGAGCAGATTCGCATGCGCATCGACTTTCTCAAGGAGTACCTCAAGGCATCGCACGCCAAGGGTCTCGTATTGGGCATCAGCGGTGGGCAAGACTCGTCGCTCGCCGGGCGACTCTGTCAACTCGCGGTTGCTGAACTGCGGGCGGAGGGCGCCGAGGCGCAGTTTGTGGCCGTCCGGCTCCCGCACGGGGTGCAGCGCGACGAGGATGATGCGCAATTAGCGCTCGACTTTATTGAGGCTGACCGCGAGGTGACCTTCAACATCCAGCGGGCTGTCGACGGCATTGCTGCTGAATTCGCGGATGCTCTGGGCGAGCCGATCACGGACTTCACCAAGGGCAACGTGAAAGCTCGCGCTCGCATGGTGGCGCAGTATGCGATCGCGGGGCAGCTCGGCTACCTCGTGGTCGGTACCGACCATGCAGCAGAAGCCGTCACTGGCTTCTTCACGAAATTTGGCGATGGCGGTGCTGATGTCTTGCCTCTCACTGCGCTCACGAAGCGTCAGGGCAAGCAATTGCTCAGGTACCTCAACGCTCCCGAGCGGCTCTACGAGAAGGTGCCGACCGCTGACCTGCTCGACCACACTCCTGGTCAAGCTGATGAAGCGAACCTCGGCGTCACGTACGAGCACATTGATGACTACCTTGAAGGCCGCGAGGTGCCCGCCGAGGTTGCGGTAGAGATCGAGACGAAGTACCTCAACACGCGCCACAAACGCACTGTGCCGGTCTCGATGTACGACGAGTGGTGGACCGAGTAGCGAGAGCGCTCAGTAGAATTGGTTTCATGGGGAAATCTCACCACGGCACGGACGCTGTAGCGAGCGGTAGTGCTGTCGCCGTCGAGGTTGACTCTCTCGCGGTGCAGGTAGACACCGTTTCGTTGCTCGAACCTCTCTCGTTCGCGCTCGACGCGGGCACAGCGACTGCTTTCACTGGCGCTAACGGCGCAGGTAAAACGACTCTGTTGCGGGCGGTCGCTGGATTGATCGTGCCTACCTCGGGAAGTGTCCGAGTGGGTGGGCTACCGGCGGATGAACGCAGCCCAGCTTTTCGCAGACTCATCGCCGGTCACATCGGCCTTGCATCATTCGCACGGGATCTGACTCTTGAGGAGCAACTCACGATGGTCGCGGTGTCGTGGGGGTCAGAGGTTGACGCTGCCCGCTCCGCAGCAGAGGCTCTTCTTGACAAGTTCGGTCTGCTTCGCCTTCGAACCAGATTTTCGCACGAACTCTCCTCGGGGCAGACGCAGATGTTTTCACTGGCACTCGCTCTTGCTCGCCCGTTCGAGGTGTTGTTGCTTGATGAGCCGGAGCAGCGGCTCGACAAGGAACGCCGGGCTCAGGTCGCAGAAATCTTGCGAGCTGTCGTCGACGACGGAAAAACACTCGTGTTTGCTTCGCACAACACCACGTTGGTGGATGCTGTGAGCGACAGGACTGTTGCGGTGAAGCGGTCGTAGTGGCAACTGATCCCACACTGAGCCGCTTGCGGCGATTGCGCCGCGAACGCCAGCGGGGCAGCGGAAGCAACTCGCGGTACACGGTGTACAGCGTCATCATGTTGCTACTGATCGTGGGCATTCCGGTATTCCGGATGCTCGTGGTGGAGCTTTCGTCAGCTGAGGGGGTAGCGGTTCTCACGAGCCCAATCGCGCCGCAGATTCTGGCGGCGATGGTGGGCGCATCCTGTGCCGCGCTGGTTCTTCTCGGTCGCATCCGCGGACCAGCACTTGTGGATGCCTTTGCCGCTGAGGTGGTGGCGAGCAATCATCTGCCTCGGCGACAGACGCTGCGCCGTACGTTCCTTCGTTCGGCGGCGGTGCTGGTGCTCACGTGCATGCTGAGTGCAGTCGTCGCCGTTTCGGCGTTGGCTGTCGCTGGCATTGCGACAGCATCCACCGCTGTCGTCTTCGTAGTTGGCGCAGTGCTCCTAGGCATCCTCGCTTCGGTGGGGTGGCTGCTGGGCCAAAGCGTGCTGCCCCGCTCGTCGCGCTGGGTTGCCGCGGCGATCGCGGTCACGGCGCTTCTCGCTGCCGTCATTCCGGGAGCACTCGCGGCACTGCCCTGGGGCTGGGTTGCGCTGCTCTACCCTGGCGATACTCCTCCGTCGGCGCTCGCTCTGGTTCCCTTGGTCGTGCTCGTGGCGATTGCTGGTTGTGCGGTGCCGCCCCTGCTGGACAACATCCGTGGTGGCGAGTTGAGAGTTCAGGCCCGCCGGTGGAGCAACGCAACGACGTTTGCGGCAACCGCCGATGTGGCTGGCGGTCTTGCTGAGCTTCGAGCGCTTCCCACTGGTGGGCGCGGCTGGTTCGCGGTGCGGAATGCCCCTCTTGCCGTGCTGATCCTGGTGCGTGACCTCGTAGGGTCGCTGCGGAGCCCCGAGCGGCCGATCACGGCGGCACTCGCGCTCGTTGTGGCGGGCTTCGCGCTCGCGAGCGTCAGCGTAGTTCCCCCGGCGCTAGCGTGGATCACCGCGGTGTTCGGGGCCACTGTTGCCTTTCTCGCGCTGGGAGTCTGGAGCGATGGGTTTCGCCACGCTGCCGAGACCGTTCATGAGCTTCCGCTTTATGGCTTTGCGATCGCGAAACAGTTTGCGCTCCATTCGCTGCTGCCGATCGTGGGGGTGATCGTGTTTGTCGGGGCGGGAGCCACAGCCGCGCTCGCGGTGGGAGCCACAGCGGCGAGCGTGAGCATGTCGATTGTGTTTGCTCTGTTCGTCATTGCCATCCGAATCATGAGCGCAACCAAGGGGCGGATGCCGCTGGCGCTGCTCACTCCGATTCCCACTCCGGTGGGGGGATTTCTCCGGGCTCGTTGTCGCTTTCTGGCAGGCCGACGCCCTTCTCGTGACGGCAACGGTGAGCGTGATCGTCACGGCCGAGTGGCTGAGCCTGCCGCTACTGGTGCTCGTTCTCGTGGGAGCGGGCGCAGCCGCACTGGTTATGGCCCGCAGAAACCTGCAGAACGCGCGCTAAAGCGCGGCCCGCCAACGTGCGGGCCTGCGCTCTAGCGCGATGTCGAAGAGTCGCGGGCCACATCCACCATCCATGCATAGTTGAAGGCTCGTTCGCGCCACGCGTCATAGCGGCCTGAGACGCCGCCGTGACCTGCCGCCATCTCGGTCTTGAGCAGAGCATCCGCCCCCACCTCGCGCAGCCGGGCAACCCACTTGGCTGGCTCAACATAAAGCACGCGGGTGTCGTTGAGCGAAGTCACCGCAAGAATGCTGGGGTAGTGCACGTCGTGCACATTCTCGAGCGGAGAGTACGACTTCATGTAGTGGTACACCTCCTCGTTGTGGAGCGGGTCACCCCACTCATCCCACTCGATGACCGTCAACGGCAGCGACGGGTCGAGGATTGACGTGAGTGGGTCGACAAACGGCACGACCGCGAGGATGCCCGAGAACAGTTGTGGGGCCAGATTCGCCACGGCGCCCATGAGCAGACCGCCAGCACTCCCGCCCTCCGCAACGAGACGATCGCTTGACGTGACATCGATGTCGATGAGGTGACGCGCACACGCGACAAAATCGGTAAACGTGTTGCGCTTGTGGAGCTTCTTGCCGCCCTCGTACCAGGTTCGGCCAAGCTCCCCACCGCCACGCACGTGGGCGACCGCGAACACCATGCCGCGGTCGAGCAGGCTCAGACGTCCGACAGTGAAGCTCGGGTCGATGCTGATCTCATAGGAGCCATAGCCATAGAGCACCGTCGGTGCCGGGGTGCCTGGTGCCACGAGGTCGTTGCGGTAGACGAGCGAAATCGGCACGCGCGTTCCATCGGATGCGGTGGCCCACTCCCGACGCTGCGTGTACAGCGCGGGATCAAAGCGGCCAAGCACCGGCTGCTGTTTGCGCACGACAAGTTCGTTGTCATCCACGAGGTAGTCGTAGACGATCGTTGGCGTCACGAAACTGCCATAGCTGAGGCGGATGCTCGGCTGGTTCCACTCGGGGTTGGAACTGAGCCCAACGGTGAAGAGTTCGTCGTCAAACTTCAGTTCGTGCGGAATGTCTTCGTAGCGGCCGCCATGCTTGGGAACGATCGCAATCGCCACTCGCGTGAGTCCCTCGCGGCGGTATTCGATCGCGACGAAATCCTTGAAGGCATCCACGCCCTCGAGGCGCACGGCTTCATTGTGCGGAAGAATCACGCGGCGCTCGCCGAGAGGATCCGCCGCCGCAACGCTCACGAGCTCAAAATTGATCGCATCCTTGTTGTGCACGATCAGGAGGCGGTCTTGCGTGCCGACGACAACGTGCTCGACGTCGTATTCGACACCCACTTCGCGCGGCCAGACAACCTCAAAATCACCCGTCGGGTCGCTCGTGTCGAGCAAGCGCGTCTCGCTCGTGAGCCGCGAACCGGCCTCGATCGCCAAGTATTTACCACTGCGTGAACGGCCGACGCCCACCCAGAAGCTCTCGTCAGGTTCATGAAATACCTGAACTGCGGATGCCGCAGCGGTGCCCAGTTCGTAGCGCCAGACGGTATCGGGCCGCCACGCATCATCGACCGTCGTATAGAAGATGTACTTGCCTGTGGCATCCAGAAGCGCGCCGCTCGCGGTGCCCGGAATCTCGTCAGCAAGGTCATCGGCAGCGCTGAAACGAACGACGGTGTCGGCCTCGCTTGCACTAGCGCCGGCGCTACCGGCAGGGGAGCCGCCGACCTGACGCACACGCAGCGTGTATCGTTCGTCGCCTTCGACGTCGACGCCGTAAAGCAGCAAGGTGCCATCGTCACTGAGCGAGAAGGAGCCAAGACTGAAGAAGTCGTGACCCTCGGCCTCGACGTTGTCGTCGAGAAGAATTTGTTCGCCGGGGAGCGTTGCGGGCGTGAGCGCAGCATCCGTTCCCGTGTCACCGGCAGCAGGCTCGACGATCGTCGGGGGAGTCCAATCGTCGGCGTCGGCGATCGGTGCCCGGCAGTGAATGGGGTACTGCTTACCCTCTTCGGTGCGACTGAAATACCACCACTGGCCGCGGCGAACAGGCACACTCAGATCGGTCTCTTGAGTGCGCGACTTGATCTCTTCAAAGATCTGCTCCTGCAGCACACTGAGGTGACTGGTGCGTGCCGCAGTGAAGGCATTCTCGGCGTGGAGGTGCGCGAGGGTATCGGGGCTCTCCTTGTCGCGCATCCACTCGTAATTGTCGACGTAATGGTCGCCATGGTGAACGCGTTCTGTGGCAATTTTCGCGGCTTCAGGTGGGGTGAGCATACCTTCAGCGTAGGCCGGATTGCTGGGGAGCGGGAGTGCGGCACGTTGGCCAACAGCGTCACAGAGAAAATAGACGCACCGTGTCGAGTGAGATCATTGTTCAACCCCACGATCGGAGTTTCGGATGTCTCACCCTCTCGTCACCGTTCATGAACTCGCCGCGCTTCTCGACGACGCAGCACGTGGAGGCGAGCCCGTTCGCGTTCTCGATGTGCGCTGGAGTTTGGGCGTTCCAGACGGGCTGCCTCTCTATGAGGCGGGGCACATTCCCGGTGCCGTGTACGTCGATCTTGAGACCGAGCTCGCGGGCCACGGCGAACCTCGCGACGGCCGCCATCCCTTGCCGAGCGTCGATGATTTTCAAGCTGCAGCACGCCGCTGGGGGATCAATGACGGTGACGCCGTTGTCGTCTATGACGACTGGAACAGCCTTGCCGCGTGCCGCGCGTGGTGGTTGCTGCGCTACATGGGTGTCGAGAACGTGCGGGTGCTCGACGGGGCGCTGACCGCGTGGACGACGGCCGGGCATCCACTCGTCACCGGTTCAGGCGAGATAACGACAACGCAGCCCGGAACCGTCAGTCTCAGCGCGGGCAACGAGCCCGTGTTGAACGCGGATGACGCTGCCGCCCTTGCCGAGACCGGTGTGCTGCTGGATGCGCGGGCGGGCGAGCGCTACCGTGGCGAAGTCGAGCCCATCGATCCGCGAGCCGGTCATATCCCCGGAGCGATCAGTGCACCCACCGCGGGAAACCTCAATGACGCTGGCGAGTTTCTTGATGCCGAGACGCTGCGCGAGCGCTACGAAGCACTCGGCGCCAGTGTCGATCAGGCGGTCGGCGTTTATTGCGGGTCTGGAGTGACCGCCGCCCACGATGCGCTTGCGCTGACAGTTGCGGGGTTTCGGCCGGCACTCTTTCCCGGTTCCTGGTCGGCCTGGTCGAACCAGAGCGAGCGCCCTATTGCGACGGGCGAGAATCCTCGTTAACGACGAAGGGCTCCAACACCAGCGCGGTGTTGGAGCCCTTCGTGTGTTTGTTTAGGAAATAACGTCCTGAAGCAGTTCTTCCTTCAGTGATTTGCGAACGCGGGCGACCACGTAGCCGATCACGAGGGTGATGAATGGCGACAGGATGAGGAACCAGCCGAATGGGCTGAGTCCCCACGGTGTTGCTGTCGGGTCGACTCCGGCTCCGGTGGCGAGCTCGCCGGCCAGAAGCGCGAAGCGTGACATCAGCAGGTATTCGCCGAGCAGCAGTCCGATGAACGCCAGAATGGGGGCGATCAGGGTGACGAAGATGTTCTCGGTTCCCTTGTTCCGCAGGAAGAACCGGATGATCGCGATGCAGACTAGTGCCTCGATGAGCACAATCGCGACGACAGCGAGTCCGCTGAACCAGAGGAACATGTTGATGGCTGGTTGCTGGAAGACAGCGAACAGGAACATGACGACCGCTGAGATGATCGCGACGATTATGGATGCTCGTCCCGGCGCACCGCGGCCATTGACCGTGCCGACTGAGGAAGCGATGACCCCGCCACGACCGAGTGCAAAGAGATAACGGCTTGCCGCGTTCTGGAAGGCCAGGAGGCCGGCGAATAAACTGGAAACAACGAGAATTGCCATCAGGCTAGCCAGCCAGGGACCAACATACTGACTTGCTAGTGCGAACAGCACCGCTGCGGGATCTTCAAGATTGTCGCCAGCCAGCGCGACTGTTTCTTCAACGACGTTGGATGCGCCGAGGCCGGTAACCATGGCGAACGAGGTGAGGGCGAAGAGCACTGTGATGACGCCGACAGCGAGGTAGGTTGCACGGGGAACTGATCGCTTGGGGTTTTTGCTTTCTTCACCGTAGATTGCCGTGGCCTCGAATCCGATAAAGGAGGCGAAGGCGAAGGCGAAGGCGATTCCTGCCGAACCGGCGAGCCCGCCGACGAGGATGTTCTCGGGTGAGAACGAGGCAGCGAAGTTGAGGCCTTCCGGACCACCATCAATGAGGATCGCGACGGCCGCAATCACGAGCACGGTGAGTTCGGCCAGCATCAGAACACCGAGTACTTTGGCGCCGATATCCACGCGCAAGAGCGAGAGCCCGGTGACGAGGATCCAGGCGATGAAGGTCCAACCCCACCAGGGAAGAACTCCTACTTGGCCCTCCATGAGCGCACCGAAGAATCCGTAAATGGCGAGCTGAATCGTGAGGTAGGCAAGTACCGAAACGAAGGATGATGCGATTCCAGCATTGCGTCCGAGTCCGCGACCAATGTAGGCGAAGAATGCGCCGGTATTCGTGACGCGTTGGCTCATTGCGGCGTAGCCCACGCTGAACAAGAGAAGTGTGATGCCGACGGCCAGGTAGGCACCGGGAGCTGCGGCTCCGTTGCCGAGAACGATTGCGACGGGCACTGCACCGGTCATTCCGACGAGTGGTGCGGCAGCGGCCACAACAAAGAAGACGATTCCGATTACGCCGAGTTGCCCTTTGCGAAGGCTGCGATCGGGATTTTCCTGCGTTTTAGGGTCAAGCGCCATGGTGAAACTCCTCATTGAGTTCTGGATCAATTCGTCCGTATCCGAACGAGTTGGGTTCAACACTGGCGAAGACAGGGCAACTTAGTCAAGCGTTTTGAGAAATTCATTCGGATACGAACTGTTTTCGGCTACACTCTGGCGCATGACCGAACTCAATGGATTCCTTCCTCCACTCACTCCGCAAGGGTCGAGTTCGCTCGTGCCGAAGATGCCCTGGTATTACTCGGGAACGCTACTCACTGTCGAGTACTTGACCGATCCAGCCAACGTACGTGCGATCCTTCCCCCCGATATTGACCTCGCTCCCGAGCAACGCGGCGCCGTTGCCATTGTGTGGGCCGACTGGCAGTCCTGCAGCACAGGCGGCCTCGAACTGCTCGACCCGGTGCGCGCACAGTACCTCGAAGCGTTCATGGTGGTGCGTTGTTCGCACAAGGGAGTGGTCTACAGCCGCTGTGTCGCCATCTGGGTCAACAAGGACTTCGCCATTGGTCGCGGCTGGTTCCAGGGCTACCCCAAGAAGCTCGGCAACATCGCCGTTACGCGAGTCTTCAATAAGGGCAAGGCAACTCCCAAGCTCGAAAACGGCGGCCAATTCGGTGCCTCCATCGCGGCCTACGACCACCGTCTCGCCTCGGCCGTCGTTACCCTGCGCGAGCCCGCCGAGAGTAACGGCTTCGTCAACGGCCACAAAATGCTGCACAGCCGCTTCATGCCCTCCATCAGCAAGGATGCAGGCATGTCACTCGACCAGCTCATCACGATGGGTGGCACTGACGTCGAAATCGGCGAGACTTGGAAGGGCGACGCCGAGCTTCACCTGGGTGACTCGCAGTGGGATGAACTGCACTCGATCCTGCCCGTGCAAGAGATCCTCGGCGGCTACTATCGCGAGATCGGCGTCACCTTCAACGGTGGCGAACTCGTCGAGGACCGCTCGAACGCCATCTAACTCCTCGTCACGCAAAGAAAGGCCCCGCCGAGTGAATCGACGGGGCCTCTCTTGTGAAGTGCCGACTTGCTCGATTTAGTAGTCGGCGAAGTACTCGTCGATTTCCCACTGGCTTACGTCGCGGGTGGTCTTGTCGGCGACGGCGTCTTCGTAGCGCATCACTTCATCACGCTTCAGCACGCTGAAAACGTCGATGACGGTGCTGCCCATGGTCTCACGCATCACGGTGTCGGCGTCGAGAGCGTCGAGGGCGGCGTTGAGGGTCATCGGCAAGATCGGTGCCGACTCGTCTTCGTAGGCCCAGCCTTCGACCGCTGCGGGGGCCGTGAGCTTGCGCTTGATGCCATCGAGGCCGGCAGCCAGAGTGGATGCGATGAGCAGGTACGGGTTCGCTGCCGGGTCGCCGAGGCGAACTTCCAGTCGCGTGCCCGCGCCGCGCTCGGGCGGAACCCGCAGCATCGCGCTGCGGTTGTCGTGGCCCCAGTTGGCGCGGTACGGAGCCAGGGTGTCGGGGCCGAGGCGCTTGTAGGCGTTGACGGTGGGGTTCGAGAGCGCTGCGAGTGAGCCAGCGTGTTCGAGGATGCCGCCGATCATGTGGTTGGCCATCTCTGAGAGCCCAGAGCCGCCATCCGACATGATGTTGTTGCCGTCTTTGTCGACGACCGAGAAGTGCAGGTGGAATCCGCTGCCACCCTCGTCGTCCCAGGGCTTGCCCACGAAGAGGGCGTGCTTGCCGGTGCGAGCGACGATGTCGCGCACTGCGGTCTTGAAGAGGAAGGTGCGGTCAGCGGCATCCAGTGCCTCGCTGTGCCAGAGGTTGATCTCGTACTGTGCCGGGCTGAATTCGTGGTTGCCGGCGAAGACGCCGATGTCCATGCCGTCGAGCATGCGCATGAGATTCAAGAATTCTCCGCCGGGGTCGACGTGTTCACCCGTGGTGTAGACGCGACCGGTGCGGCTGAGGCTGCGGCTCCAGCCGTTCTCTTCGTCGTAGTTGGCGATGTAGAACTCAAGTTCGGGGCCCACGGTGGGGGTGAGGCCGAGGGCGGCGTATTCGGCGATGACCTTCTGCAATACCGAGCGGGGTGCGATCTGGCTGACGCTGTGGTCGGGATTGAAGGCGTCGCCGATGACGAGGGCAACTCCGGGTTCCCACGGCATCATCGTGAGGGTGTTCGGGTCGATCTGAGTGAGAAGGTCGGGCAGTCCAGACGACATGATGTCGTTTCCGTCGAGCACGCCGCCGCCGGTGGTGGTTACCCAGACGCCTTGACAGAAGAGGGGAGACTTCGCGCGGTGCAATTGGCTGACGAGGAGATCTTTGGAGCGGGTAATGCCCAGCACATCCGGAAAGATCAGGCGCAGAACATCAATCCCTTTGGCCTGCAGGTCTGTCTGGAGTGCTGCTATGTCGAGAGTCATTCTTCCTCCGAAAAATAAATCGTTCGGCACTGAACGATTAGTGAGATACTAAGGCACACAGCGGTGTGGCTGTCCACTCATCGCGAGAAATTTACCTGAAAGGTACACAGTTGAGAGCTCTCCTGGTGCAACACGACCACGTCACTGCCAGCGGTCCAGTGGGGGAGCGCCTTCGGCAACGCGGCTTCGATATTGACGAGATCATGGTCGTGACCGAAGAGAACTACGACAATCCGAACGTCGACTTTGAATTCCCGGATGTTTCGGGCTACGACCTTGTCGTTCCCATGGGGGCACCGTGGGGCGCCTGGGATGACGGCTGTATCGGCAACTGGCTGACCCCAGAGCTTGAGTGGGTGCGCTCAACGATCGAGGCGGACATCCCGGTTCTGGGCATTTGCTTTGGTGGGCAACTCATCGCACGGGCGCTCGGCGGAACGGTTTCCCGTGGTGCCAGATCAGAAATTGGGTGGACCGCGATTCACAGCGACGACACCTCGCTCATCTCGAACGGTCCGTGGTTTCAGTTCCACTACGACCAGTGGACGATGCCGGAGGGAGCCGTGGAGATCGCTCGCAACCCGGTGGCACCGCAAGCGTTCACGTATGGTCGCAGCCTCGCCGTGCAATTCCACCCCGAGCTCAACGCCGCAATTCTCGAGGGTTGGCTCGATCAAGGCGGCATCAATGAAGTGATCGAGAGCGGTCAAGACCCAGAAATAATGCTCGCGCAGACCCGCGCAGAGGAGGGCGTGGCCGGGGAACGTACAGCGGCTCTCGTCGATGCCTTCCTCGACCGCGTAGCCAAGCTCGGCTAGCGAGTCACGCGCCGGCGAGCAGCGCAGCCTATTGAGCTTTCACCACCGTCAGCAGAAATGCGCAGTCTTCGAGCGCATCCACGGCATGAACTTCAGCGGGAATCGGCATGAGGTCGCCGACCTTTCCATGCCACGACTGATCGCTGGTGCGCAGGGTGATGCTGCCCGTAAGAACCTGAAGGGTAGCTTCGCCGGGGCTTGAGTGCTCCGAGAGGCCTTCACCGGCCCGTAGAGCCATCACTGTCTGTCTGAGCTGGGCATCGCGCCCACCACATACCGTCACGGCGCTGCGACCGTTGTTCGAGGCGAGAGCGCTCGCCAGTTCCATTGCGGCAAGCTCGGTCAAAGAAACAGTGGTGTTCATCTCGTCACGCCCTTCGTGCACGGTCGGCGTCATCGCCGTGGGGCAAGGCTACCGCAGCGTGCCCTAGCGCAGGGTCTCCAACGCCGCCATCACCTTGGATGCCTCGGTGTCAGGGTTCACGAATGCTAGCCGCAGCACAGTTTGGCCGCGCCACTTCGTTGGCACACAGAGGATAACGCCGTCGTGCGCGACTTGCTTCGACCAGGCGGAATACTGTTCTGCCGTCCATCCGGTGCGCACAAACAGCAGTACTGAGAGCTCGGGCTCGCGCACGAGTTCGAGGTAGTCGCTCTCGTCGATCGCCTCGGCGACAGCGCGCGCGGTGGTTACCGAGGCTTCGATCGCGTCCCGATACTTGTCGGTACCGTGCGTGGCGAGACTGAACCACAGGGGGAGTCCGCGCACGCGCCGCGAGAGGTGCAGGGCGAGTTCGCTAGGGTTCCATTCGTTGCGGTCGATGGCATCCAAATAGCTGGCGTGCTGAGAGTGCACGGCCCGGGCAAGCTCGGGTTCGCGATAAGTCAACGCACAGCAGTCGTAGGGGGCGAAGAGCCACTTGTGCGGGTCGACGATAAAGCTGTCGGCCCGTTCAATGCCGTTGAAGATGTGGCGGATGCTCGGGGCGGCGAGCCCCGCACCACCGTAGGCACCGTCGACGTGCATCCAGACGCCGAATTCTTCGCAAACGTCAGCGATGTCGGCAAGGTCGTCGACGAGGCCTTCGTTGGTCGTTCCGGCGGATGCCACCACGGCAAACACGTTCGGTGACTGTTCGAGAACGGCCCGCAGGGCTGCCCCGGTCATGTGTCCGCGCTCATCGATGGGCACATCGACCCGGTCAACGTCGAGCGCTTTCGCAGCCGAGTTGATCGAGGAGTGAGCGTTGGAGGTATAGGCGAGCTGCCAGCCGCCAGCAGGGCGACCGCCACGACGCGTCTTGGCGGTTTCGCGGGCCGTCATGAGTGCCGAGAGATTGCCCGAGGTGCCGCCGGAGACGAACGTGCCGCCGGCTGTCTCGGGCCAATCGAGCAGACCGATGATCCACTGCAGCGCTTGGTTTTCGGCGAAGATTGCGCCGGCACCGGACTCCCAGAGCCCACCGAAAATGTTGGCAGAACTCGTGACGAGATCGAAGGCAACTGCCGCCCGAGTGGGCGCGGCAGCGATATAGGCGAGGTTCAGTGGGTCATCTTGAGCCCGCGTAGCAGGCTCCAGAATCTCGTCAAAAATGCGGAGTGCTTCTGCGCCACCAATGCCTTCCGGACGGATCGCTTGACCAGCCGCTGCCGCCAGATCGGCCGCAGGCCGTGCTGTCGAAAACGGGTCGGTTTCGCGGACCATTCTCTTGGAGGTCCAGTCGAGGGCGAGCTGTACTACTTCAGTCTCGTCGCCCCATACCGCGTGGGGTCTGCCTTGTGGCCGAACTTCGCTCATGCGACTACCTCGCTCATGTGCCTACTTTGCTAATTCGACGCGTACCGGGAGTCGTTTGATTCCGTTGACGAAATTGCTGCGCAGACGGTCAGGTTCACTGAGCTTCGTCATTCCCGAGATTCGGGGCAACAGGTTCTCGAACATGATACGGATTTCGAGGCGGGCCAGTGAGTTTCCGAGACACATGTGCGGGCCACCGCGACCGAACGCCATGTGCTCGTTCGGGTTGCGGGTCACATCCATCTGGTAGGGGTTTTCGAAGATCTCGGGGTCGCGGTTTCCGGCGGCGAACCACGTGACAACCTTCTGACCTTCCTTGATGGCCTGACCATTGATTTCGGTGTCCTTCGTCGCGGTGCGACGGAAGTGGTAAACCGGGCTGGCCATGCGCAGGAACTCCTCAACAGCCCACGGGATGAGCTCGGGCTTCTCCTGCAGGAGTGCCATCTGGTCGGGGTTGTCCATGAGGTAGTTCATGGAGTGCGTAATGGTGTGGCGCGTGGTCTCGTTGCCGGCAACGACCAGCAGCAGGAAGTAGCTGTTGAAGTCGCGCTCGCTGAGCTCTTGGCCGTCCATCGGCGTCTGGTTGACGAGGCGAGAAACGAGGTCATTGCCGTCCTTGCCGCGACGCTGGTTGGCGAGGTCGTTACCGTACTCGAAGACCTCTCGAGCGGCGGGGGAGCGGAAGGGCAGAAGGCGAAACTCTTCACTCTCGGCGGAGCTTGCCAGTACGTCAGCGTGTTCCGGATCGTCGTTCCCGATCATCCGGTTGCCCCAGTCGATCAGCTTGTAAATGTCGGTGTCGGGCACGTCGAGCATTTTGGCGAGAACACGGATCGGGAAGTCGGCGGCCACTTGGTCGACGAACTCGAACTCGGGATTCGCAAAAGCGGCATCGAGGGTGCTCGCGGTCAGGCCGCGGAGGAAGGTTTCGTAGCCGGCGACAGCGCGGGGAGTGAACTCGCCCTGCATGAGGCGGCGAAGCGCGCGGTGACGAACACCGTCGGTTTCGAGCATCGACTTGCGGGCTTCGATTTGCTCGTCGTCGAGCTCTTCGAGGTTGACCGTTCCGCGCTCGCTGGAGAAGGTTTCGGTGTCACGGAGCACGGAGACAATGTCGTGGTAGCGGGTGAGCGACCAGAAGCCGTGGTTGGGTGACGGCTCTTCTGACCAGTGCACCGGAGCCTCTGCCCGAAGCTTGTCGAACACATTCCAGGGTGTGCCATTTTCGAACAGATCTAGGTCTGCCAGGGTGACGTTCGCCATTGAAGTCAACTCAATCCTCCGTGGGTTGTTTGGATACAAACAATACGGTACCCGATCAACTTTCCGCGAGTATTCGCGTCAAATCTTTCTGGGCGGCAGGGGTTAGATAGAGTAACCGCAGCTAAATGCGAGCGAGGGGACCCTCCGTGGCCGGACCACACACACTGACTGAAACCGAACGCCAGGTACAGGCGAGAGTCGGCGGCCTGCCGCTGGACTACTCCGCGATGGCTGTTGCGTCGAACCTGTTTCGTGCCGCTAACGCCGTGCGTAATCACTTCGAGCGCACTGTGCTTTCAGAGCACAACCTGTCGTGGACGGCATTCGTGGTGTTGTGGGTTACGTGGATCTGGGAGCCCATCGAGACTCGTCAAATTGCGCTGGAGGGTGGATTCTCTAAAGCCACTCTCACGGGAGTGCTCACAACACTCGAACGCCGCGGTTGGTTGACGCGGGAGCGCAGCGATACTGATGGTCGTCTTGTTGTTGTGAAGCTCACCGACCGTGGTCGCGAACTCATGACTGACTTGTTCCCGGCCTTCAACCTGCAAGAGCAGGCAGTGACGGGCCCGGTTGATCCCGAACGCCGCGAGGAGCTGGCTGAGATGCTGCGCCTCATCACGGCCGGCGTTGAGCCCAAGCCGTAGGTAATTCACATTTTTTAGTGGTCTGTTGTCCTCAACGCTTGTTTGGGCTCGAATCACTCGCTAAGGTAAGTCATTAGCATCCGAATGACTTAACGGCGAGCGATTCGAGACGGGACCACTATGACCAACGTTCAAGTAGCCGGAGTGACCGTCGACACACGGCACTTCATCAACGGCGAGCGCGTCGCCTCAGACGAGACCTTCGCCAACACCTCACCGATAGACGCCAGCCCGCTCGGAGAAATCTCCCGCGGAGGTCAGCGCGAAGTCGACATGGCCGTTGCCGCTGCTCGCGCCGCATTCCCCGGATGGGCTGCCACAAGCCCCCGCGACCGTGCAGCTATCATGCACAAGATCGCCGACCTCGTCGAAGAACGTGTCACCGAACTCGCCAACGTCGAGACGATGGACAACGGCGCGCTACTGCGCAGCCACTTGCGTGGCGTGATGCCGCGAGTGGCCCACAACTTCCGGTTCTTCGCTGACTATCTCGTGAACGACCTCGGGCATCCGGACTTCGAAACCCGCGGCCACAACAACCACGTGTCGTGGGATCCCTCGGGAGTCGCCGCGCTCATCACTCCGTGGAACGCGCCGCTGATGCTCGCCACCTGGAAGATTGCTCCCGCGCTCGCGGCTGGCGACACGGTTGTGCTCAAGCCTGCCGAGTGGACGCCGCTCACGGCATCCTTGCTCGCCGACATCACGGTTGAAGCGGGCTTGCCAGCCGGTGTATTCAACGTCGTGCAAGGGTACGGAAAAGAAGCGGGCGCCTCTCTCGTTGCGCACCCCGGCCTCAGCCGCATCTCCTTCACCGGATCCGTCCCGACCGCCAAGTCGATCGCTCGTGCCGCCGCCGACAACCTCACTCCCTGCAGCTTCGAACTCGGGGGCAAGAGCCCGTGCATCGTCATGGAAGATGCTGACCTTGAGCTCGCAGCAACCCTCGCGGTTGAGCAGTACGACAACGCTGGTCAGGTGTGCTTGTCAGGCACGCGCATCCTCGTTCACGAAAACATTGCGGATGCCTTTGCCGAGGCATTCAAAGCCAAGGTCGCGAGTTTGCGCCAAGGTGACCCGCGCGACCTCGAGACCGACATTGGGCCGCAGGTTCACCGGGTGCACTTCGAACGCATCAAGGGATTCGTTGACCGCGCGAAAGATGGCGGAGCCAACATCGTCTTTGGCGGTGAGCCCAACGCAGAGCTTGGCGGGCTCTACTTCTCACCGACTCTCGTCAAGAACCCCGAGGTCGACAGCGAAATCGTCACGCAGGAGGTCTTCGGGCCGGTGCTCACGATGCAGACGTTCACGACGGATGACGAACTCGTCGCTATGGCGAACGGCACCGAGTTTGGCCTCGCCGCCATTCTCGTCTCGGGTAACCGCGAGCACGCTGACGTTATCGCCAAGCAGCTCGTCGCCGGCACGATCTGGGTCAACTGCTTCTTCGTGCGCGACTTGCGGGCACCTTTCGGCGGTTCCAAGAAGTCGGGTGTGGGTCGCGAGGGTGGCACCTGGTCGTTTGATTTCTACGCAGATGTAAAGAACACGGTGGTTTCACCGAACGGATGGAAGGAATAGTCATGGGAGAAGTAGTTGGCGCTGGGCTGATCGCCCACGTACCTACGATCATGTTGCCCAAAGAGATCCGTATGGAGCTCAATGAGGGCAAGGACTCAACGCTCGTTGAAGGCCTCGAACGACTCCGCAAGGACTACTTCGAGAACGACGATTACGACACTGTTGTCGTGCTCGACAGTCACTGGGCGACCACGGTTGAGTTCGTCGTTACGGCGCACGAGCGTCGCCACGGCAAGTTCACGTCGGAAGAGCTTCCGCGTGGCATGAGCGGTGTGCCGTACGACTTCATCGGCGACCCCGAGCTTGCGAAGCTTATGGGGGAGCAGGCCGAAAAGAACGGCACCTGGATCACCCCCATCGACGACGAGTACCTACCGATCATGTACGCCACGATCAACCTGTGGGAGTACCTCGGCAAGGGCTTGCCCGACAAGAAGTGGGTCAGCGTTTCCATCTGCCAGACCGCGACTGACGAAGACTTCCTTCGGGCGGGGCGCGCGATTGGCGAAGCGATTGCCAAGAGCGATCGCCGCGTCATCCTGCTCGCCTCTGGTGCGCTCTCGCACACGTTTTACAAGCTGCGCGAATTGCGCAAGCACGAGATGGCTGACCCGGCGCACATCTTCTCGGATGCTGCCCGCGAGGCCGACTACGAGCGACTCGACTGGTTCAAGGCTGGTGACCACGCCCAAGTGCTCGAGACGATGCCTGCCTTCCAGAAGGTGCGCCCCGAGGCTATGTTCGGCCACTGGCTCATGACGGCGGGAGCCATTGGCGAAGAAGCCTGCACGGCGCCCGGTGTGATGTATAGCGAGTACGAAAACTCGATTGGCACCGGCCAGGTGCATGTGTGGTTCCCGAAGCCAGAGGGTGGCTTCCCGGCAGCAAAGGATGTGGTTCTCTCTCGTGACTGAATTCCGCAGAGTACTTCTTGATGGATACCCGACGCAGGTAACGCGTCACGGTGATGTTCTGGTGTCCGGCGATGGTCGCGAGGTGGGAATCGACGAGGCGATCCACTTGCCGCCGACCGAGCCGAGCAAGATCATCGCTGTGCATTTGAACTACGCGAGCCGCACTGAAGAGTTCATGACCAAGCTGCCTGCTGCGCCGACCTATTTTCAGAAACCGGTCACCGCGCTCAACACGCACAAAGGTGATGTTGTGCGCCCTGAAGGCTGCAAATGGTTGAACTTCGAGGGCGAGATCGTCATTGTCATCGGACGCACGTGCCGCAACGTGTCGCCCGAGCAGGCCAGTGACTACATCGCCGGTTACTCGATCGGTAACGACTACGGTCTACACGATTTCAGAGACACGGATGCCGGTTCGATGCTTCGCGTGAAAGGCAGCGATACTCTCGCGCCGGTCGGTCCCGGTCTTGTGACGGATTGGGATTTCCGAGGCAAGCAATTGCGCACCATCGTGAACGGTGAGGTCAAGCAAGATGACAACACCGACAACATGGAGTGGGACATGAACTACCTTGTTGCCGACATCGCGCGCACCATTACGCTCAGCCCCGGCGACATGCTGTTCTCGGGAACGCCCGCGTTCTCGCGTCCGGTTCAGCCTGGCGATGTCGTTGAGGTCGAAGTTGAAGGCCTAGGCAAGCTCACGAACCGAATCGTTTCTGGTCCGACTCCGATCCGCACCGACGTGGGGGCGCAGCCGACCGAGAGCGAAGAGGTAATGTCGACCGCAATGGGTGGAGACTGGGAGTTCCGAGGTATTCGAACTCCGTCGAAAGACCTGTACCCGTCGAAGATTGAGGAAAAGCGATGATCAAAATCGAAGTCGACATGAACCAGTGCCAGCACTATGGCCAGTGTGTGTTTGAGGCGCCAGACAACTTCACGCTCAATGACGACGACAAGCTCGAGTATGTGGCCGAAGCGCCTGACTCCGAGCGCGACAACATTGAAGCCGCTGTTGATGTGTGCCCGATGCAGGCTATTCGAATCGTCGAATAGTGTCTGAGGCTAACCCCGCCGCACCGGTCGTAATTGTCGGTGCGGCGATGGGTGGGCTGCGCGCGGCGGAGTCTCTTCGCCGTTCGGGCTACACCGGCGCTATCCGCGTGGTTGGTGAAGAACTTCACGCACCCTATAACCGTCCACCCCTCTCTAAAGAGGTGTTGGCCAGCGACGTGACCCACGAGGCTGTGGCGTTCCCGTCGCGTGCCGAAATGGGCGACGTCGAATGGATGCTCGGGGTGCGGGCAACTGCGGTCGATCTCGACGCTCACACTCTCACCACCGACGATGGGTCTGTGCAGGAGTGGCGTGCTCTGGTTATCGCGACGGGCCTGCGCGCTCGCCGCTTGGATTTTGCCCCGATCGCCGGGCGTCACGTTGTCCGTTCGCTGGATGACGCGATGGCTCTGCGCGCCGAACTCACCGAGGGTGCGCGCGTTGTTGTCGTCGGCTCAGGCTTCTTGGGTTGCGAACTGAGCGCCACCGCTCGCAAGCTTGGCTGCGAAGTCACTATTGTGACGCCGAGTGTCGAGCCCATGATACGTCCGCTTGGCGACCTCGTTGCGAAGGAAATGCGCCGTCGTCTCACCGACGAGGGCGTAGAGATTTTCTCCGGCGTAACTGTTGCGGCGATCAACGGCGAGGCTTCGGTCGACTCTGTTGAGCTGAGCGATGGCCGCGTTCTCGAGGCCGATGTCGTGATTGAGTCTGTTGGCTCGCACTGCAACATCGAATGGCTCGAAGGAACGAACCTCGATGTGAGCGATGGTGTGCTCGCCGATAACGCCATGCGCGCTGTGACCACCGACGGTGTCGCCCTCGATGATGTCTATGTGGTGGGCGATATCGCTCGCTTCCCCAACCCCATGTTCGATGACGTTGCCCGTCGAATCGAGCACTGGAACATCCCGACCGACACCGGCAAGCGTGCGGGCGCCGTGCTCGCAGCGCACCTCGCCGACGACGGTTCGTTCGCCGATGTCGTGGCGAAGCCTTTCGCACCGATGCCGTCGTTCTGGTCGAATCAGTTCGAGATCAAGCTGCAGGCCTACGGTCTGTTGGGCTTGGTGTCGGATGACGACATCCGCGTCCTTGAGGGAGACCTCAGCGACCAGGCTGCCGTTGGTTACTATCGCGACGGCCGTCTCGTAGGCGTGCTCGGAATTGGCATGAAGGCCGCGCTGCTGCCGTATCGCAAGCAAATTGCTGAGGGCGGCATTTAGGTCTTGTGTGTTCGAGTTCCCCGCTTGTCGTTAAGGTCGGGTCGTAGGCTGGGGTTATGAGTTCCGCTTCGACTATTGCTGTAGCCCAGTTTGCACCCGGTGCCGATCGTGCTGGCAACATTGCGGCGATCACCGAGCTTGCTGAGCGTGCGGCCTCGCGCGGTGCGAGTTTCGTAGTTTTTCCGGAGTATTCGGCCTATTTCACTCCGACGATGGGCGAAGACTGGGTGGCCGCGGCTGAACCGCTCGATGGCCCTTTCGTTCAGGCTCTTACGTCGTTGGCGCAGCGGCTGCGTATTCATGTCGCTGCGGGAATGGTGGAGTCGAGCGACGAACTCGGCCGGTTCTCGAACACTCTTGTAGCGATTGCGCCGACGGGCGCCGTGGTGGCGACCTATCGCAAACAGCACCTCTACGATGCTTTTGGTCAGCGGGAATCTGACTGGGTCATTCCGGGGTCAATTGGCGCGCCGGAGACGTTCGCGTGGGAGGGCTTCACCGTCGGTTTGCAGACGTGCTACGACATCCGTTTTCCCGAGGTGTCACGCCGTTTGGTGGATGCCGGAGCCAACCTCATTGTGGTGCCCGCCGAGTGGGTGCGTGGCCCGCTCAAGGAGTACCACTGGCGCACGCTGCTCACGGCGCGAGCCATCGAGAACACTGTCTTTGTCGCCGCAGCCGACCATGCCCCGCCGATTGGTGTCGGCAACAGCATGGTCGTTGACCCCATGGGGGTGGAGCTCGTGACTATTGGTGAGCGAACGGATGTCGCTGTCGCCCACATCGAGCATGCTCGTCTCGATGAGGTGCGTGCGGTCAACCCCGCGCTTGAGTTGCGTCGCTACGGCGTGCACCCGCGCGAGGAGCGCTAACTGCGCAGCTTCATCCCTGAGAGCTGGGCGGCTGCACGCTCGAGCACATCAGTCTTCTTGCAGTAGGCAAACCGGATGAGTGTCTTGTAGTCGTCGTGGTTCTGAGGGTGCACGAACGCGGTGACGGGGATGCCGACAACTCCGCTGATATCGGGGAGGGTGCGGCAGAAGTCGGCGGCGTCGCTGATTCTGAGGGGTGCGGCATCCGCAATGATGAAATAGCCGGCCTGTGGTGTGCTGACTTCGAAGCCTGCACTGCGGAGGCCCGCGCTCAAGGTGTCGCGTTTGCGAGCGAGACCGCTCGCGAGGTCGTTGAAGTAGCTGTCGGGGAGTCCAAGTCCGGTTGCGATGCCCACTTGCAGTGGTGCGCCGTTGACGTAGGTCAGGTATTGCTTTACGGCCATGATTGCTTGCAGGAGTGGCTGCGGTGCCGTAATCCAGCCGATTTTCCAGCCGGTGGTGTTGAATGTTTTTCCGCCGCTGGAGATGCTGATGGTGCGGTCGAACGCGCCGGGCAGGCTTGCGATGGGGATGTGTTCGTGACCGAAGGTGATGTGTTCGTACACTTCGTCGGTCACGATGAGCGCATCGTATTTGTGGGCGAGTTCGACGATTAGCTCGAGCGTCGCACGGTCGAGCACACTGCCCGTGGGGTTGTGGGGGCTGTTGAGGATGATGAGCCGGGTTCGTCCGCTGAAGGCGGCGCGGATGTCGTCGTGGTCGGGCTGAAAGTCGGGGGAGCGCAGTGGCACTGTCACGTGGGTGGCGCGGGCGTAGTTAATCATGGCGCCGTAGGCGTCGTAGAAGGGCTCGAGGGTGATGACTTCGTCGCCTTCACTCGTGAGAGCCAGGATCGTGGCGGCGAGGGCTTCGGTTGCTCCGGCGGTCGCGAGCACTTCGGTGTCAGGATTGATGTCGATGCCATAGAAGCGCTGTTGATGTTCGGCTATCGCAGTGCGGAGCACGGGAAGGCCGTTGCCCGGTGGGTATTGATTGACGCCGTCGCTGATAGCTTTGCGGGCAGCATCGAGCACTTCATCGGGGCCATCTTCGTCAGGGAACCCCTGGCCGAGATTGATGGCGCCGGTGCTGACGGCGAGAGCCGACATTTCGGCAAAAATTGTTTGGCTCAGTTGCCCGTCGGCGCCAAGCAGCATGGCGCCATTGGCGGCGCGTTCCCAAGATCCGGTGACTGTCATCGTTCCGCAAGCCTAACGACTTGCTGCACTTCGTGTGCGTTCGAGCTGTGGAAAGTTGAGCACTCGCGACGGCGGAAATGTTTAGCGTCGTTATACGCGGCTACCGAACCTCGTACACGCGTCGGTTGGCGTGCTCCTCTTGGTTTTACCGATCGGATGCACGCCCTCCGACGACTGTGCGGTTGAACGACTGTGCTGCTTGAGTTGCTGAGCCGCTTGAGTTACTGAGCCGCTTGAGTTTGCGGCGGCGCCCCATCACTATCTCCGCCGGTGGGATCTTCCGGCCTAACTTTCGCCAAGGCAGCAACGCCAACCCCACAGGAATCGGCTTCTCAACCCGAACCTGAACGCGCTCACGCGCACAACCCGCACAAAGCCGGGAAACCCGCGCGAACCACAAAGCTCACTCTTGCGAACCGCGCAGCCAGCCCACAGCCGAACTAAATAGAATGCACAGGTTCGCGGTGGAGGCTAGCACCGCTGAAAGGAGCACACCATGACCGAGGTCCCCAAAGAACCCACCCCCAACTCAACACCCGACAACACCCCCGCACCCAGCACCCCAGAGACTTCAGCTGCAACCCCAGACGCAGCCACGCCGCCAACCACCGAAACAGGCGCCGCCCCGGTAGTTCCGACCGCCGCCTCGGAGACCCCCGCCGCGGCCGCAGTCGAGCCTGTCAACGCCATGAGCTCCTCGGCCCCTGCAGAAGCAACTCCAGCAGCCTCGAGCGATACACCCTCCAGCGCGCCGGGCGCTAGCTTTGGGGCGGCAGCAACTGCCGAACCGGCCGCGCCCGCCAAGAAGCCCAGAATGACGCTCGGTCTCGTCGCCGGATTCGCTATCGTCGCGCTCCTCGGCGGAGCCTCCGGAGCAGGCGTCGCGCTGTGGGCAGTAGGCAACCAGGCAACCTCAGCCGTCGGCGGCAGCGCAAGCCCCGCATCCATCACCGTGAACGACCCTGGTAACGCCACACTCGTCACTTCAGTCGTCGCGAAAGCGGCCCCCGCTATCGTCACGATCAACGTGAGCGGCCAAAACGCGGGCGGCAGCGGCTCCGGCGTCATCATCAGCGAAGACGGCAACGTCATCACCAACGCTCACGTTGTTACCCTCGACGGAAAAGTCGCTGACCCCAAAGTCACCGTCACTACCTCTGACGGTCGACTGCTACCGGCAACCGTCGTCGGCTTTGACCCGATTTCTGATATCGCCGTTATCAATATTGACGACGTCAGTGACATGCCCTTCATTAACATTGCGGACTCCAGTGAACTCAATGTCGGCGATAACACCGTCGCAATCGGTGCCCCCCTTGGACTGTCGGGAACAGTCACCAGCGGAATCGTGAGCGCCCTCAACCGCAGTATCACGATCGCCTCTTCCGCACTGCCCGAAGACCCTGAAACTGACACCGAAGCGCCCGAAGAGGGTCAAGCCCCCGATCTCTGGAACTTCGACCTCTTTGGAGAACAGGGACAGGGAAACGGCCAAAGCTCGGCCAACCAAGCCTCCGTTGCTCTCGCTGTAATCCAAACCGACGCTGCGATTAACCCCGGCAACTCGGGTGGAGCGCTGCTCAACTCCGACGGCGAACTCATCGGAATCAACGTCGCCATCGCCTCATCCGGCGGCAACCAGGGCAGCATCGGCGTCGGCTTTGCAATCCCATCCAACTTCGCCAGCCGAGTTGCGAACGAGATCCTCGAAACCGGCACCGCCACTCACGGTCTCCTCGGAGCATCCGTCGCTGACGTCACCGACGATCCTGCCCAAACTTCCGCCGCAGTAGTAGGCGCGAGCATCGTTGGCATTTCCGAGGGGGGAGCAGCAGCGGATGCCGGACTCAAAGTTGGCGACATCGTCACCGGCTTTGACGGTCTCCCCATCACCAACAAGACTGACCTGACTGCTCAAGTACGGGCATACTCGGCCGGCCAAAGTGTTCCACTGACTTACGTCCGTGACGGTAAGGCATACACCGTCGACGTGACCCTCGGTTCACTCCAGTAAACGAACCAAGCACGGATGCGGCGTGCTCGGGCC
>Ga0209344_10001740_pt1 | contig 27056 bp, 30 predicted proteins | sample Cruoilmetagenom6_FD_187293 | JGI IMG/M metagenome (GOLD analysis project Ga0209344, IMG submission 187293) | Oil polluted marine microbial communities from Coal Oil Point, Santa Barbara, California, USA - Santa Barbara Oil Seep Sample 6 (SPAdes)... | ecosystem: Environmental > Aquatic > Marine... | reverse complement strand
CGCCTTGTCCCTGCAGAACTTCAACCTGCCGAAGCTTCGATACAATATCTTCGGGTTTCTCTCGTTTTCCAGCCATCGCTGATCCTCCAAGTTACGGGACAAATCTATCCCAGGTGGTGGACCACTTGCAGGGGGCTATTCCAAACTCATCAGGCCAACGCGTTGTCAGTTACTGTTTTATAAAAAACAATACGTATAATGGTGGGTCAACTGCATGTAACTGCAGCATACAGGCTGTTTCCAAGTTCCGAATTTTCTTTTTTCCCACTCAATACTTGAGGACTTGTGCTAACGATCTGGCAGCGTGACGAAAGTTGGTCCAAACCAATCTGCATAAGCGCCGCGCGTTCGGAGATCGATAAACGCAATGGTCCACCTAGAGACCCACACCAACGTGATTTGGATAGGCCCGAGCCGCAGCGCCCCACTGTCCCATCCGGAAACAGTACTTTTTTACCATCAAAATATCTTGCGATGTTTTGCAAACGATCCAATTCTTCTGTGTTAAGAGATCGGCCAATGAGCCTTTCGTTGGCAGCAATGTAGTTTTCACGTGTGGCAGGTTTGTAACCTTGCGCCGCATGGACTCGCTCAATTTCCGTTTCTGACCATGAGACGCGCACGGCCCTTAAATCGTCGACTTCCCAGTCGAAATCAGATGCAACGTCAAAAACAAAAACCTGATATGGTCCAGAAGTAAATTCGGTCAGAGTACGTTTGTGCTTAAGACCAGAGCAGTGGAAAAAACAAGGGTCGCAGGCGGATAAAAGACTGACAACTATAAGACACAATGTGACTCTCATGAGTGTAAAAAGGGAGATTTTTCCAACCATAGATCAGCGTCTCATAACGGGCATTTACCAAACAAAGCTCTTAAGTGCAGAGTATCATTGATTTTTCGTTAGCTTTCGACCCTGCTCCCTATACAACCCTAAGGACGTTCACATAATGTCAGTTTCACGATGTTCGCACTTTGTTATCGCAGTCTAAATCATCCTAAGTCTAAATCAACCTATGGCTGCAAAGAGCCACATCCCCACAGCGTTCAAAACCCTCCTTTTGGGAACAAGCGCCAACCTCCTCGATTTGCGCAACCAAAAACCCCGTTCAAAACCCAAGCAATTGTTGAAAGTTTTTGCCTCTCCAGTGATAGCAGCCATGAGTGGCATTGCAGGATTTCGGTTAGATGGGACTCAAACCAGCCACTCACACCGACCCCTCACCGCCTCTATTCATCCACATCATCCATATCCGCCTGACCCGACAGCTTGCGGCGCACAAGGCTCCAGCTGAGGCCGATGCCAAGCACCAGCGACAGCGCCAGAAGCCCGAGCCAGACATTGAACGACGGATTGTCGAGCCTGAGGATGCCATAATCGTAAAGCACCCATAAACCGGCGGCGACGATGGCCATGACAAGCCCCATTCCAAAACCCCCGATCGAGCGCAGCGTGGCGCGCAGGTAGATGATATAGCCCACCATGAGCAACAGCCCCAACAGGATGGTGAGCGGCATCTGATCGTCAAACCGCATCTGTGCCCATCGCACATAATTCCATTGGCTCGGATTGAAGGTCGCCGACAACAGAACAAAGGCCATCGCCCAACGTAAAACAAACCCCATCTGCCGGTCCTTTCCTGCCAATCCCTCCTGATTTGGCGCAGGCACCGCGATCTGTCTAGGGGCTGCGGCGATTTAATGGTTTCGCCCGCCGCGGCGCGCCGCTATACGGGGCTCCGGTTTTGACCAAATGCCGAGAGGATAATCATGGCAAATGTCGTCGTAGTCGGTGCCCAGTGGGGCGACGAGGGAAAAGGCAAGCTTGTAGACTGGCTCAGCGAGCGCGCCGATGTGATCGCGCGCTTTCAGGGCGGCCATAACGCGGGCCACACGCTTGTCATTGATGGCGAGGTTTTCAAGCTCAACGCGCTGCCCTCGGGCGTGGTGCGGGGCGGCAAGCTTAGCGTGATCGGCAATGGTGTGGTGCTTGATCCATGGCATCTGGTCAAGGAAATCGCCTCGATCCGCAAGCAGGGCGTCGAAATCACCCCCGAAACGCTGATGATCGCGGAAAACACGCCGCTGATCCTGCCGATCCACGGCGAACTTGATCGTGCCCGCGAAGAGGCCGCCAGCAAGGGCACCAAGATCGGCACCACCGGGCGTGGTATCGGCCCCGCCTATGAGGACAAGGTCGGGCGGCGCTCGGTCCGGGTGGCCGATCTGGCCGATGAGGCCACGCTTGTGGCGCATGTGGACCGCGCGTTGCAGCATCACGATCCGCTGCGCAAGGGGCTTGGGATTGATCCCATCGACCGCGACGCGCTGATTGCCCAACTCAGAGAGATTGCGCCGGAAATCCTGCAATACGCCGCGCCGGTTTGGAAGGTGCTCAACGAAAAGCGCCGGGCCGGCAAACGCATCCTGTTTGAGGGCGCGCAAGGCGCGCTGCTCGACATCGACTTTGGCACCTATCCGTTTGTGACCTCGTCGAACGTGATCGCCGGGCAGGCGGCCACCGGAACCGGCATCGGGCCCGGCTCGATCGACTATGTGCTTGGCATCGTCAAGGCCTATACCACCCGTGTGGGCGAGGGGCCTTTCCCGACCGAGCTTGACGACGACGACGGTCAACGGCTTGGCGAGCGGGGCCATGAATTCGGCACCGTCACCGGGCGCAAACGCCGCTGTGGCTGGTTTGATGCCTGTCTCGTGCGTCAGACCTGCGCCACCTCGGGCGTCAACGGCATCGCCCTGACCAAGCTTGACGTGCTCGACGGCTTTGAAACGCTCAGGATCTGCGTCGCCTATGATCTTGACGGCACGCGGCTTGACTACCTGCCGACCGCCGCCGAGCAACAGGCCCGCTGCACGCCCGTCTACGAGGAAATGCCCGGGTGGTCCGACTCGACCGAGGGCGCGCGAAGCTGGGCCGATCTGCCAGCCGAGGCGATCAAATATGTCCGCCGCGTCGAAGAGTTGATTGATTGCCCCGTGGCGCTACTCTCTACCTCACCCGAGCGTGAGGATACGATCCTCGTGACCGACCCCTTCGCGGATTGAGGACGAACATGGCCCTGAGTTACAAGGCGCGCCGACGCTGGTCTCTGGTGATCTTGCTGATCGGATTGCCCGCCTATGTGGTGGTCGCGATCAGCACCGTCGGCCTGCTGGATCAGCCCGCCCCATGGCTGGAACTGCTGATCTATGTGGGGCTTGGCTTTATCTGGATCCTGCCTTTCAAGTTCATCTTCAAGGGCGTCGGACAGGCCGATCCCGACGCCTCTGACAAACATTAGATCAAAGCAGGCCGAAGAGACGCAGCGCCAGGACCGCCTGACAGGCAAAGCCGACCAGAAACGCGACAGTGCGCACATAGGGCAGCCCCAGGACATAAACCACGTAATAGGTCAGCCGCGCCCAGAAAAAGACCATGGCCGCCCCGGCGCTCAATGCATCACCCACCCCGTAGAGGGAAACCAGCAAGGCGAGCGGCGCGAACACGGCCAGGTTCTCTACTGAATTGTAATGCGCGCGGGAGGCGCGCCGAGGCCAGTCATCGCCATAGGGATGCACGCCGGTCGGCTCGGCCATCGCCCCAAACAGCCCCATCTGAACAATAAGCCGCAGGATATAGGGCAGCCACAAAACCCCCGTCAGAGATGTAACGGCCAAAAGCCAGAAAAGTTCGGGGGTTTGCTGGATTGTCATGACGCTGTCTCCTCTTGCTGCAAAGGGCATAGATCAGCCATGACATTATTGATAGTATGCACAAATAAAGCATATACTATCAAAAGGTATAGTAATGGCCGGACGCAAGCAACGCCACGATGACAGCCACCTCCACAACTGCCCGATGGAGGCCACGCTGGACCTGATCGGCGGCAAGTGGAAAGGGGTGATCCTGTTTCGGCTCGGCGAAGGCACGAAACGCTTCAACGAGCTGCAAAAGCTGCTCAAACGCGTCACCCTCCGCAGCCTGACGCGCCAGTTGCGCGAATTGGAAAGCGACGGGCTGATCGTGCGAAAGGTCTATGCCGAGGTGCCGCCCAAAGTCGAATATTCGCTCTCCGACAAGGGCCGCACCCTTGGCCCCGTTATCACTGCCCTGATTGACTGGGGCAACACGCACGCCTTCTAGTGTGCCGTGTCGACACCCCCACGACCGCTGCTTCTTCTTGGCAAAAATACTCAAATTCCGGCGCTTGCCTATCACGGCCAACGCCCGAAATGTTCACCCCCGCATCCGCGCACCGTCCGCATCAAACAGCGGCTCGGTGATCAGTTTGGCAGGATAGCGTTTCCCCAGAATCTCGATTTCCACGGTCAGACCCGCCTTGGCCTGTTCTGCGGGAATCAGACCAAGGGCGATGGATTTTCCGGCGTGATGCGAATAGCCGCCCGAGGTGCAAAAGCCGCGCACCGCGTCGTCGATCCAGATTGGCTCATAGCCGTTTACGTCGGCGTCCTCGGCGTTGACCTCGAAGGCCACCAACTTGCGTTTCGCGCCCGCGTGACGCTCGGCCTCGACCGCTGCGCGCCCGATGAAATCGCTATTCTTGGTAAAGCTGATAAAGCGGTCCATGCCGGTCTCGGCCGGGGTGTAATCGGGGGAGAACTCGTTCATCCAAGAGCCAAAGAACCGATCCAGCCGCAAGGACATCATTGCGCGCATCCCGAAGGGGCGCATGCCGTGGTTTTGCCCCTCGGCCCAGAGCACATCCCACAGCGCGCGCTGTGCCATCGGATCACAGAAGATTTCATAGCCCAGATCGCCGGTATAGCTGACCCGTTGCACAAGGCAGTCGACCATGCCGATGGTGGCGTGGCGGATATCCATGAACTTCATGTCCTCAACCCGGTCTCGGGTTACGGCCCTCAGAACCTCGCGCGCCTTGGGCCCGGCAATCTGAAACCCGTTCAGGCGGTCGCTGATATTCTCGACCCGGACGCCCTCGGCCTCATTCATCGCGAACCAGCGCATGTGAAACGCCTGTGCGCCATAAGACGCCGTCAACTGAAAGGTCTCTTCATTGAGACAGGATACCGTGAAATCGCCCCAAAGCCGCCCCTTGGGTGAAAGCATCGGCGTCAGCGACAGGCGCCCAAGCTTGGGAATGCGCCCGGCCATGATCCGGTCAAGCCAGGCCCGCGCGCCTTTGCCGGTGACCAGGTATTTGCCGAAATTATGCACCTCGTTGATGCCGACGGTCTCGCGCACCGCTTTCACTTCGCGCGCGGTGGCCTCCCAGGCGTTTGAGCGGCGAAACGACGGTGTCTCGTATCGCGGCTCATCGCCGATGGCAAAGTAATTGACCACCTCAAGCCCGTATTGCGCGCCCCAGACCGCGCCCATGCTGTCAAACACATCATACATCGGCGTCTGGCGCAGCGGGCGCGCGGCGGGCAGTTCTTCGTTGGGGTAACTCACCGAAAAGCGTTTCTGGTAATTCTCGATCACCTTGGGGCGAGTATAACCGGGCGTGATCCAATCACCAAAGCGCGCCACATCCATCGCCGTCACATCGCGCTCGCACTCGCCCTCCGTCATCCATTGCGCCAGCATCAACCCGACGCCGCCGCCCTGGCTGAACCCCGCCATCACGCCACAGGCCGACCAGTATCCGGGCAGCCCCGGCACCGGACCGACCAGAGGGTTGCCATCGGGCGCAAAGGTGAAGGGGCCATGAATGACCGATTTGACCCCGGCCGTTTCCAGCACAGGAAAACGGCGATAGGCAAATCCAATGCTGGCCTCGATCTTGTCCAGATTATCAGGCAGCAACTCGTGCCCGAAATCCCAGTGCGTGCCATCCACCGCCCAGGGCTTGCAGGGCTGCTCATAAAACCCGATGCAGAGGCCACGCCCTTCCTGGCGCAGATAGCTCTCGCCGGCCGGGTCCATCACATGCGGGTGTTCGGCGTCGCGATTGTAAATCTCGGGGATGTCATCGGTGACGATATATTGGTGTTCCATCGGGTGCAGCGGCAGGTAAATCCCGGCCATCGCCGCCACTTCGCGCGCCCAGAGGCCACCGGCATTGACCACATGCTCGGTATGAATGGTGCCCTTGTCGGTGACCACATCCCATGTGCCATCGGCGCGTGGCCGGGTTTCGCGCACCATGCAATGGGTCTCGATGCTGGCACCGCCCATGCGCGCGGCCTTGGCATAGGCATGGGTGGTGCCCGAGGGGTCAAGATGCCCGTCGAGCGGATCATAGAGCCCGCCAAGGATGCCGTCGATATTGGTCACAGGGGCGATTTTCGCGATCTCTTCGGGGGTCACGATGTGGGTATCAAGCCCCATGTAGCGATGTTTGGCGCGCTCGGCCAAAAGCATGTCAAAGCGATCGCTGTTATCGGCCAGTGTCACGCCACCGACGTGATGCAACCCGCAGGACATGCCGGTGATCTCTTCGAGTTCTTTATAAAGCCGGATGGTATAGCCTTGCAGCGCGGCCATATTGGTATCGCCATTCAGCGTGTGAAATCCGCCCGCGGCATGCCATGTACTTCCCGAGGTCAGTTCCGAGCGCTCAAGCAGCGTGACATCGGACCAGCCAAGCTTGGTCAGGTGATAAAGCACCGAACAGCCAACGACGCCGCCGCCAATCACGACGACACGGGTGGTGGTTTTCATGGCGGATCTCCTTTGCGGTTTTTAGCAGTCAGAGTGAAGTCCTTTGGGGGGTATGCATGCCCTTTTACGACAGATTGTGTCGTTTGTTTCAATTCTTCGGGATTTCCAGGCGGAGCGGCTGCGCCGCGCAGGGTGGTGTTTTGATGAGGGGCGCTGCCCCTCAAACTCCCCGGAGTGCTTGCGCCAAGAAGAAGGTGGAGGCGGATGTCAGGGCGCTGAGAAAAGTCAGAAGATGGAACCACAACGACAGAGCATGTCGGAGATTGGCAATTCGTGGCCGTGCAGGGCCTTCAGACTGTGCAAAGACATTGAAGCCAAGGAATGATCCATGAAGACCCATGCACAGGCAGTCGTGATCGGCGGCGGCGTAATCGGATGCTCTATTCTTTATCACCTGACCAAGCTTGGTTGGTCCGATGTGGTTTTGCTGGAACGCGACGAGCTGACCTCGGGGAGCACCTGGCACGCGGCGGCCAACATTCACGGGTTGCATGACAGCGCCAATATTAGCCGTCTCCAACATTACACGATGACCCTCTATAACAGCCTCGAGGAAGAAACCGGCCAGTCCTGTGGCGTGTTTCAACCCGGCAGCCTTTATCTTGCGCAGACCGAAAACCGCGAGCATCAGCTGCGCTTGCAGGCCGCCAAGGCCAGGCTTTACGGGATGAATTTCCATGAGATCACCCGCGATGAGGCAGAGCGCCTGCATCCGCTGGTCAATTTCGATGGCATTCGTTGCATCATGTGGGAACCCGATGGCGGCAACGTCGACCCATCCGGCGTGACCAACGCCTATGCCGCCGGGGCGCGCCAGAAGGGCGCCGAGATCAACCGCTTTACCCCCGTCACCGGCACCGAGCAACAGCCCGATGGCACATGGATCGTGCGCACGCCCAAGGGCGATATCAGAACCCGGTGGGTGATCAATGCCGGCGGTCTCTGGGGGCGCGAAGTGGCCGCCCTTGCCGGGATCAAGGTGCCGTTGCAACCGACCGAACACCAGTATTTCGTGACCGAGACCATCGCCGAGATTGCCGCGATGGATCGCCGGTTGCCGTCGGTCGCGGACCGGGACGGCGAATATTACCTGCGCCAGGAGGGCAAGGGCCTTTTGATCGGCGCCTATGAGCAGGACATGAAATTCTGGGCCGAGGAGGGCACGCCGCTTGATTTCGCCCATGAGCTTTTTGCCGATGATCTCGATCGGATCATGGAGAATGTGATGCGCGCCATGGACCGGGTGCCGCTGGCCGCCGAGGCCGGGGTCAAGCGGGTGATCAACGGGCCAATGATCTGGTCGCCTGACAGCAACGTGATCCTGGGGCCGGTGCCGGAGCTGAAGAACTATTTCATGTGCGGTGGTATCATTCCCGGCTTTAGCCAATCGGCGGGGATGGGGTTGATGGTGGCGCAATGGATCACCACCGGCGAGATGGAATATGACATGTTCGCCTGGGACATCGCGCGCTTTGGCCTTTGGGCCAATGACAAGGCCTTCGTCAAGGCCAAGGTGCAGGACCAATATGCCCATCGTTTTGCGATCCATTACCCCAATGAAGAACGCAGTGCCGGGCGCCCGCTGCGCACCCGCCCGGTCTATGCGCGGCAAAAACAGCTGGGGGCGGTGTTTGGCCTGAACTACGGCTGGGAACATCCGCTTTGGTACGCGAGCGCGCCCGGCACGGTCGATACCAACGGCTTTACCCGCCAGAACTGGTGGGGGCCGGTGGGCGAGGAATGCAAAATGCTGCGCGAGCGGGCAGGGATCATCGACATCTCGAATTTTGCCAAATACCGCGTCAAGGGGCCGGGGGCCGAGGATTGGCTGAATGCCGTCTTTGCCAACCGGATGCCAGGCGCGGTGGGGCGCTCTTGTCTCACGCCGCTGATCGGGGTGCGCGGCGGGATTGCCGGGGATGCCACGGTGACGCGATTGGCCGAGGATGAGTTCTGGGTGATTTCTTCGGGCATGGCCGAGCGCTATCACAAACGGTTCTTCGATGTCGTGCCCTTGCCCGATGGCACCACATTCGAAAGCCTGACCGAGGCGGTTTTCGGGTTCAACGTCGCCGGGCCAAAATCGCGCGAGATGTTGCAGGGGCTGACCAATGCCTCGCTCGCGACGCAGGATTTCGCTTTCATGCGCTCGCAGCGCATCACTCTCGGCGGGGTGGCCTGTGTCGCCCTGCGCGTCAGCTTTACCGGCGATCTTGGCTGGGAATTGCATTGCGCCATGGAGGATCAGGCGCAGCTATACGACGCGCTTTTGGCGGCGGGCAAAGAGGTTGGCGCGGGGCCGGTCGGCAGCCGCGCCCTGATGTCGATGCGTATCGAAAAGGGTTATGGGTCCTGGAGCCGCGAATACAGCCCGGAATACTGGCCACAAGAGGTCGGGCTGGCGGGGCTGTGCAAGATGGACAAGGACTTCCTCAACAAGGCCGCCGTGCAGGAGGTGCTTGCCAGGGACCCGCGCGAAACGCTGGTGCTGTTGCATCTCGACGAGGCGGATGTAAGCGCCTCGAACGCCGATGCCACCGGTGGCGAGCCGATCATGAAGGATGGCAAGGGGATTGGCCGGGTTACCTCGGGCAGCTACGGCTATAGCGTCGGGATGAGCCTTGCGCTTGGCTATGTCAAAGGGGCCGCGCCGGGGGATGGCGTCGAGGTCATGGTGCTGGGGCGGCCGCACAGGGCGCGCATCCTGCATGAACCACCGTTTGACCCAAGCGGCGCCCGGCTGCGCGCCTGAGGCGCGCGGGCCGTCGCAGGCCATTGCGCGGGTGTGATGTAGGGTGGGTGAAACCCCACGCCTGCCTAGGGGCATATGCAAGCTGCGTGGGTTTCACCCACCCTACAGGGGGCGCGGCGGATGGTCTAACCGTCCGAAGATTGTTGCGCCTGTTTTTCGGCTTTGAATTTCTTCAGCCTTTCAACAAGGTAGGCGCGCGCCTTGATGTTGGCGCGGCGCACGCGCACCGAGGTCAGAAACGCCTCTTCAGCGGTTTGCGATCCGGCGCCGAGGACCTTCTGGATTTCGGCGACAAGCTCTTCATCGCCTGTGGCCTCGATTGCCTTGATCACGTCGCGGGCAAGTTCATCCGCCAGATCTTCGGTGACACCCATCAGTATGGCCCCTTTTTCCTAGCGCGAGTTCTCTGTCAGGCGGCGTTTGACATAGGAGGTCACACTGCCGATCATCGGGTCCATATGCGGTTCTTCAAAGAAATGGCCCGCACCATCGACCTCTTCATGGGTGATGGTGATGCCCTGTTGTTCATGCAGTTTGTTCACCAAGGCGGTGGTATCTGCGGGCGGCGCGACGCGGTCATTGCTGCCATTGATGATCAGGCCAGAGGCCGGACAGGGCGCAAGAAACGAGAAGTCATACATATTGGCCGGCGGGCTGACCGAGATGAAGCCGGTGATTTCGGGCCGACGCATCAAAAGCTGCATGCCGATCCAGGCGCCGAAGGAAAAGCCCGCAACCCAGCAATGTTTGGAGTTGTTGTTCATTGATTGCAGATAGTCGAGCGCCGAGGCCGCATCCGACAATTCGCCCACGCCCTGATCATATTCGCCCTGGCTTCGACCGACGCCGCGAAAGTTGAAGCGCAGAACCGTGAAGCCCATGTTATAGAAGGCATAATGAAGGTTGTAGACAACCTTGTTGTTCATCGTGCCACCAAATTGCGGGTGCGGGTGGAGCACGATCGCAATCGGGGCGTCTTTTTCTTTTTGTGGGTGATAGCGGCCTTCGAGTCGGCCTTCTGGGCCGGGAAAGATAACCTCGGGCATGTGTTCCCTTTGTCCTTGCTGTGAGATGCGCGCGATAATCTTGACGAAATCGCTCAAGCACCTTAGAACTGTTCTAAATTGCGACCAGGGCCATAATGGCTCAAGGGGAGATAAGCCTTGCGGTGCGTAAGGTCAATCTGTTCGCGGGGGAGTAGGCCAATGAAACTGAGTACAAAGGGCAGATATGCGATGGTTGCGCTGGTGGATATTGCGCTTCAGCCGCCGGGCGCGGTGGTGACGCTTGGCGAAGTGTCACGTCGGCAGGATATTTCGCTGCCTTATCTTGAGCAGCTTTTCGTTAAATTGCGCCGGGCCGAGCTTGTTGCTTCGGTGCGTGGGCCGGGGGGCGGCTATCGCCTTGCGCGTCCGGCGTCGGAAATCCGGGTGGCCGATATCCTGGCGGCTGTCGATGAGACGGTGGATGCGCTTCACAAGGGGGCAGGGGCCTCTGGCGGGGCGAGCGGCTCGCGCGCGCAGTCCATGGCCAACCGGCTCTGGGAAGGTCTGAGCGCGCAGGTCTATGTATTCTTGCATCAGACCAGGTTGAGCGATGTGGTTGGCAATACGCTGGCGCCCTGTCCGGCGGTGCCGCATCTGTTTTCCGTGGTGGATGAGGAATGAAGGCAGCGTGTAAAGGGATTGCGCCGCCTTCGGCGTCGCGGCGGCGCGCCCTGACGGGCGCAATCATGTCAGGCGCCCTGACGGGCGCCGATTTGGGCCTGCGGCGCGAGTATTTTAGCCAAGAAGAAGCGGATGTGGCGTGATGGCACGGGTTTACCTTGATCATAACGCGACGGCGCCGCTGCGCCCTGAGGCACGGGCGTCGATGATTGCGGCGATGGACCTTGTCGGCAACCCGTCGAGTGTACATGCCGAGGGGCGCGCGGCCAAGGGTCTGGTCGAGCGCGCGCGCGCGCAGGTTGCCGCGGCCTTTGGCGCCGAGGGCGCCGATGTGATTTTCACCTCGGGGGCGACCGAGGGCGCGGCGCTGGCCTGTGGCGGGCGCGGATTGAGCGGAGCTGCAATCGAGCATGACGCCGTCGGGGCCTGGGTTGGCGATGATCTTGAGGTGGAGCGGACCGGCCAGGTGAGGGTGAGCGATCCGGCGGCGTCGGTCTTGCAACTGGCGAATTCGGAAACCGGGGTGATTCAGACCTTGCCCGAGGGTCTGGCGCTCAGTGACATGACCCAAGGGTTTGGCAAGCTGCCGCTGGCGTTCAACTGGTCGGGCTGTCAGATGGCGCTTATCTCGGCGCATAAGCTTGGCGGGCCGAAGGGGGTTGGCGCGCTTGTGGTGAAACGCGGCACCGAGATCGCGGCGCAGATCCGTGGCGGAGGTCAGGAAATGGGCCGCCGGGCGGGCACTGAGAACGTGATTGGCATCGCCGGCTTTGGCGCCGCCGCCGAGGCCGCGGCGCGTGATCTAGAGACGGAAACTTGGGCGCGCGTGGAAAAACTTAGAAACATTCTAGAATCAACTATTGCACAGATCGCAAATGAGACTATTTTTGTCGGGAAAGCCGAACAACGCTTGCCCAACACCAGTTGCTTCATTACGCCGGGCTGGAAAGGCGAAACGCAGGTGATGGCGATGGATCTTGCCGGATTTGCAATTTCGGCGGGCAGTGCCTGTTCCAGTGGCAAGGTGCGCGCCAGCAAGGTGTTGCGGGCGATGGGATTTGATGAGGCCGGGGCCGGATGCGCGGTACGCGTGTCGCTTGGGCCTGCGACGACGGAAGATGAGATCATGCGCTTTGCCGAAACCTGGCTGACGCGCTGGCAAAAACATCAGGGCCGCATGGTCTGAGAGGTTAAGGAGATAGGGAATGGCTGCTTTGGACGAGGTTCAGGTCAAGGAAGGCGTCGATCAGGAAACCGTCGATACCGTGCGCGAGGTTGGCGGCGCCTATAAATACGGCTGGGAAACCGATATCGAGATGGACTATGCCCCGATGGGGCTTAACGAGGATATCGTGCGTCTGATCAGCTCGAAAAACGAAGAGCCCGAATGGATGACCGAATGGCGGCTTGAGGCCTATCGCCGCTGGCTCACCAAGGAAGAACCGACCTGGGCGATGGTCGATTATCCGAAGATCGACTTTCAAAAGCAGTATTACTATGCCCGCCCCAAAAGCATGGAGGTCAAGCCCAAGTCACTGGACGAGGTCGACCCGAAGCTTTTGGCGACCTACGAAAAGCTAGGTATTCCGCTCAAGGAACAGATGATCCTGGCCGGGGTTGAAGGCGCCGAGGATGTGCCTGCCGAGGGCCGCAAGGTTGCTGTCGATGCGGTGTTTGATTCCGTTTCTGTGGGCACGACCTTTCAGGCCGAATTGCGCAAGGCCGGGGTCATTTTCTGCTCGATTTCGGAGGCGATCAAAGAGCATCCTGAATTGGTCAAGAAATACCTCGGCTCGGTCGTGCCGGTGAGTGACAACTACTATGCCACGCTGAATTCGGCGGTGTTTTCGGATGGCTCGTTTGTCTATGTGCCGCCCGGCGTGCGCTGCCCGATGGAGCTGAGCACCTATTTTCGGATCAACGCCGAAAACACCGGCCAGTTCGAACGCACCCTGATCATTGCCGACAAGGGGTCCTACGTGAGCTATCTTGAGGGCTGTACCGCGCCCCAGCGGGACGTCGCACAGCTTCATGCCGCCGTCGTCGAGATCATCATCGAGGAAGACGCCGAGGTGAAATATTCCACGGTGCAGAACTGGTATCCTGGGGATGAGAACGGCAAGGGCGGGATCTATAACTTTGTCACCAAGCGCGCCGATTGCCGGGGCGACCGGGCCAAGGTGATGTGGACCCAGGTCGAGACCGGAAGCGCGGTGACCTGGAAATACCCCAGCTGTATCCTGCGTGGCAATGAAAGTCAGGGCGAGTTCTATTCGATCGCTATCGCCAACAACTATCAGCAGGCCGATACCGGCACCAAGATGATCCATCTGGGCAAGAACACCCGCTCGCGCATCGTTTCCAAGGGCATCAGCGCGGGCCATGCGCAGAACACCTATCGCGGGCTTGTGTCGATGCATCCCAAGGCCAAGGATAGCCGCAACTATACCCAATGCGACAGTCTATTGATCGGCGGTAACTGTGGCGCACATACGGTGCCCTATATCGAGGTGCGCAACAACTCGTCGCGGGTGGAGCATGAGGCGACGACATCCAAGGTGGATGACGACCAGATGTTCTATTGCCGGTCGCGCGGTATGGACGAGGAAGAGGCGGTCGCGCTTGTGGTGAACGGGTTCTGCAAGGACGTACTTCAGGCGCTGCCGATGGAATTTGCCATGGAGGCGCAGCAATTGGTGGCGATTTCCCTGGAAGGGTCGGTGGGGTAATGAATAACTCTTATCAATTTGAATTAGTTGAAGACAAAGCTGCGACGAGTTCAAGCTTCGAACTTCGGATCAACGTAGCGGTTCATACGGGGGCACGGGAGGGTGAAATCACCATTACTCCCGGCTGCCCAACCTTCGGCGAACTGGATGCACAAGTGACGCGGCTAATCAATGAGCTGGAAGAGCTGCGTGTAGATGCAGAAAAGCGCTTTGCTGACGGGCCTCATGGACCAATCTCGCTCGATCTTGGGTAGAGTGAAAGAAATGATCATCACCACCACCCAAAACGTCGAAGGGCACCCCATCACCGACTATCGCGGCATTGTTGTCGGCGAGGCGATCATGGGGGCCAATATCGTGCGCGATTTCTTTGCTCAGATCACCGATGTGGTCGGCGGGCGCTCTGGTGCCTATGAATCAAAGCTTCAGGACGCGCGCGAGATTGCCCTGCAAGAGCTGGAACAGCGCGCCGCGGCGCTTGGCGCGACGGCGGTGGTCGGGGTTGATCTTGATTACGAGGTTGTGGGCGATTCGATGTTGATGGTGTCGGCCTCTGGCACCGCGGTGGTGCTGGGCTAGGATGTCGGGCGCGCCGATCATAGATCGCCCCGAGCTGACCCTGCCCGAGGCCGAGGCGGCAGCGGTGCGTGCGGCCTATGAGCGGGCCTCGGTGATCCTTGAGTATGGATCGGGCGGTTCGACGGTGCTGGCGTCGGAAATGCCCGGAAAACAGGTGTTTAGCGTCGAAAGCGATCAGGAGTGGGCACAGATGATGCGCGCCTTTCTGGCGCAAAATCCGCCCGCCGAGGCGACCGAGGTGGATGTGATCTGGTCCGATATCGGGCCGACCAAGGATTGGGGGTATCCCCGCAACAATAGCGGCTGGCATCGCTATGCGCGCTATCCGCTCGAGGTCTGGGACCTGCCGGAATTCCGCCAGCCCGATGTGGTGCTGGTCGATGGGCGGTTTCGCACCGGTTGTGCGATGGCGGTGGCCTTGCGCAGCACCCGGCCGGTGGTGGTATTGGTTGACGATTACAAGCGTCGCAAACAGTACCATCAGATCGAAGAGTTTCTGGGCGCGCCTTTGCGCCTGCATGGCCGCATGGCCGAGTTTGACGTCAAGCCGATGGCCCTGCCGACGGATCGGCTTTTGAGCATAATCGAGATGATGACCCGGCCTTGAGACGGGTCAGAACGTAACATACGGTGAGGACATAAAATGTTGAAAATCAAGAACCTGCACGTCGATCTTGAAGAAGAGGAAAAGACCATCCTGAAGGGTGTGAACCTGACGGTCGAGGCGGGCAAGGTACATGCGATCATGGGGCCGAACGGGTCGGGCAAATCAACCCTGTCCTATGTTCTGTCGGGGCGCGATGGCTATCGCGTGACCGAAGGCAGCGCCACCCTTGAGGGCGTGGATATCCTTGCGATGGAGCCCGAAGAGCGCGCGGCGGCGGGGCTTTTCCTAGCGTTCCAATATCCCGTTGAAATCCCCGGCGTCGGCAACATGACCTTTCTGCGCACGGCGATGAACGCGCAGCGCAAGGCGCGCGGTGAGGATGAAATCAGCGCCGCCGATTTCCTCAAGCTGGTGCGCGCAAAGGCGAAAACCCTGAAAATCGACGCCGAGATGCTCAAGCGTCCCGTAAACGTCGGGTTTTCGGGCGGTGAGAAAAAGCGCAATGAAATCCTTCAGATGGCGATGCTTGAACCCAAGATGTGCATCCTTGACGAGACCGATTCCGGGCTTGACGTGGATGCGATGAAACTTGTGTCGGATGGGGTGAACGCGCTGCGCGATGCGGGTCGTGGCTTTCTGGTGATCACCCACTATCAGCGGCTGCTCGATCATATCAAACCCGACGTCGTGCACATCATGGCCGATGGCCAGATCATCAAATCCGGCGGACCAGAGCTTGCGCTTGAGGTCGAGAAGAACGGCTATGCAGATATCCTGTCGGAGGTGGCGTGATGGCGGCCCCGCAGGCAAAAATGACAGCGAATCAGGAATATCTGGCGGGGCTTCACCTGCCCGACGGCGCGACATGGGCGACGGCGGCGCGCGGCGCGGCGCTTGATCGGCTGCGGGCCATGGGCCTGCCCGAACGGCGCGATGAATATTGGAAATTCACCCGTCCTGATACCCTGACCCAGGCCGAAGCCCCACGCGCGGCGCTGTTTGACAATGGCGACGAGGCCGAGATCTTCGGCGGCGTCGAGCGGCTCAGGATCGTTTTTGTCGACGGTGTGTTTGACGCCGAGGCCAGCGACGATCTTACGCTGGAGGGCGTGCGGATCGAGCGGCTGGCCGAGGCCGGCCAAAGCGATATCCATTGGGCCAAGGACACCTATGGCGTGCTCGAAGAGCGCGGCCAGACGCCGGTGGCCCGCCCGCTTGCGGCGCTCAATACTGCCCTGGCGACAGATGGTGTCCTGATCCATGTGATGGGCGCGGTGAGTAAACCGATCAATCTGATTTATGTCCACAAATCAGAGACATCCGATGCGATCCTGCATAATCTGATCAAGCTCGACAGTGGCACCGAAGTCACGGTTCTGGAAAACGGTCCGGCGGCTGCGCGGTTCAACAAGGTGATGGAGGTCGAGATTGGCGACAACGCGACCTTCCACCATGTGCGCACCCAGGGGCGCGATCACGAGCGGCGCGCGGCGACGCATATCTTTGCCCGCCTTGGCACCGAAAGCGCGTTCAAAAGCTTTACCATGACCGCCAATGGCGTGATGACGCGCAATGAATGCGTGATCGAGCTTACCGGCGATGATGCCATCGCCCATGTGGCGGGCGCGGCCATGGGCGACGGGGATTTCCATCAGGATGACACCGTGTTCATCACCCATGATGCCGAACGCTGTGAAAGCCGTCAGGTGTTCAAGAAGGTGCTGCGCAACGGGGCGACCGGCGTGTTTCAGGGCAAGATCCTGGTCAAGGCCGGGGCGCAAAAGACCGATGGTTATCAGATCAGCCAGTCGCTCCTGCTCGATGGCGACAGCCAGTTTCTGGCCAAGCCCGAGCTTGAGATTTACGCCGATGACGTGGCCTGTTCCCACGGCAGCACCTCGGGGGCGATCGACGAGGATGCGCTTTACTATCTGCGCGCGCGCGGGGTGCCGAAATCCATTGCAACCGACCTTTTGACACTGGCGTTTCTCGCCGAAGCGGTCGAGGAAATCGAGGATGAAGGCCTGCGCGAGGAAATCAACAGTCGGCTTGAGGGCTGGCTGGTGCGTCGGCGCGGCTGATGCCGGTCACACGCGACATTGTCGCCACCTACAAGGGGCCGCGCCGGGTGGTGCGGCGCCTGCTTGATATCGGCCAACGCGAAGACCGCGCGCTTGTGATCCTGGTGGCGGCCTGCGGGGTGATTTTCATTGCGCAATGGCCGCGCCTCGCGCGCGAGGCGCATCTCACCGGTCAAGAGCTTAACCCGATGCTCGGGGGCACGCTTTTGGCCTGGGTGTTCATTGCGCCGCTTATTCTTTACACGCTGGCGCTGATCAGCCATGGCATTGCCCGCGTCCTTGGCGCGAAGGGCACTGCTTATGGCGCGCGGGTGGCGCTTTTCTGGGCGCTTCTGGCGACAAGCCCGATCATGCTCTTGCATGGGCTGGTGGCCGGCTTTATCGGTCCGGGACCGGGGTTGCAGGCGGTCGGGCTGATCTGGCTTGGTTTTTTTGGCTGGTTCTGGGTCGCAGGCTGGCTAGAGGCGGAATGGAGCAAAGCATGACACAGGCCGGGTTCAAGGCACTTCTGGTGCAGACGTTGTTTGCCCCGCGCCGCGCCGCAGAGGGTCTGATCGCGCTCAACCTGCCGCAGCGATGGCTGTGGACGGCGCTTGCGCTGATGTCGGTGCTCAATTCGATTGTCTATTCGGTCTCGCTTCGCCTGACCCCGACAAGCGATCCGATGGCCACCGCGATGATGCCGCCGGCGTTTCATTCGCCGGTCCTGTTCACGATGTTCCTGTTCGGGGCACTGGCGATCACGGTGCTGGCGCTTTATTGGATCGGGAAGGGGCTTGGCGGTCAGGGGCGCATGGATGATGTGCTTGTGCTGATCTGCTGGCTTCAGGTGCTGCGGCTTATCCTGCAAGTGGTGGTCGCGGTTCTGGTGATTGTCGCGCCTGTGCTTGGCGCACTGGTGATTTTCACAGCCTCGCTCTGGGGCATTTATATTCTGATCGGATTTGTCGATGCCGCACATCGCTTTGGCAATATGTTCAAGGCGGCGGGGGTGATTGTTCTGGCGATGGTCGCAATGGTCGTGGGCCTGTCCATTTTGCTAAGCATCATCGGCGTCGCCGTCATGGGAGGGGCATGAGATGCTCGATGTCAATAAAATTCGCGCCGACTTCCCGATTCTTGCACGAGAAGTGAACGGCAAGCCCTTGGTTTACCTCGACAATGGGGCTTCTGCGCAAAAGCCACAGGTGGTGATTGATGCGATCACAACGGCCTATTCCAATGAATATGCCAATGTCCATCGCGGGCTGCATTACCTCAGCAATCTGGCGACCGAGAAATACGAAGCGGTGCGCGGCACGATTGCCCGCTTTCTGGGCGTCGCCGATGAGGATCAGATCGTGCTGAATTCCGGCACCACCGAGGGCATCAACATGGTTGCCTATGGCTGGGCGATGCCGCGCATGCAGGCGGGCGACGAGATCATCCTGTCGGTGATGGAGCATCACGCCAATATCGTGCCCTGGCATTTTCTGCGCGAACGGCAAGGCGTCGCCCTCAAATGGGTCGATGTCGATGCACGCGGGTATCTTGATCCGCAAAAGGTGATCGACGCCATCACACCGCGTACCAAGCTGATTGCAATTACTCAGCTTTCCAATGTGTTGGGCACCAAAGTTGATGTGAAAGCCATTTGTGACGCGGCCCATGCAAAGGGCGTGCCGGTGCTTGTCGACGGAAGCCAGGGCGCGGTGCATATGCCGGTCAATATCGACGCCCTTGGCTGTGATTTCTATGCCATCACCGGGCACAAGCTTTATGGGCCGTCGGGCTCTGGGGCGATCTTTGTCAAGAAAGAGCGGTTGGCCGAAATGCGCCCCTTCATGGGCGGCGGCGACATGATCCGCGAAGTGAGCAAGGACGCGGTCACCTATAACGACCCGCCGATGAAGTTCGAGGCCGGCACCCCCGGCATTGTGCAAACCATCGGCCTTGGCGTCGCGCTTGACTATATGATGGGCGTCGGCTTGGAAGCGATTGCCGCCCATGAAGACGATCTGAGCGATTACGCACAGGCGCGGCTTGCCGGGCTGAACTGGATCTCGCAACAGGGCACCTTGCCCGACAAGGCGGCGATATTCTCGTTCACCATGCAGGGCGCGGCGCATGCGCATGATATTTCGACCATCCTTGACAAGAAGGGCGTTGCGGTGCGCGCCGGTCATCATTGCGCCGGCCCGTTGATGGATCACCTGGGCGTGACGGCCACCTGTCGCGCGTCTTTTGCGATGTATAACACCCGCGCTGAGGTTGATGCGCTGATCGACGCGCTTGAACTGGCGCACGAGCTTTTCGCCTGAAGCTGCGGCGGCGGGGCGCGAGATCAGGAAAAACGCCGATCAAGACGAGGATTTTGGTCTAGCGCGACTTCGACACTTGAAGCCCTGGCAGGAAATGGTTATCGACCGTTTCCAATGGTCCCGTAGCTCAGCTGGATAGAGTGTTCGCCTCCGAAGCGAAAGGTCGCGCGTTCGAATCGCGCCGGGACCACCATTTACTCCTTGTTAAAGGTCAGATGACTTTGCCCTTTGCGTCAATAACTGCCTTAAATCCGAAAAATCAGCAAAGCCGACCTTGGTACATTGCGCAGCTAACGGCCGGTTCGAGCCCGAAGTAACCAATGCTGCGCATTGCATGAATGGCTGCTCTTCATTTGCATGTCGAAAACGTGTCAAAGTCAAAAACAGTTCGGCCACAGGTTTGAGAAAAATGACTTTAGGCTTCTTGTTGGAACGTCGGACGCTGACAAAAAACGACCATGTCTTGAAAACGTGCGGCTGAGCAATGAAACCGTGGCGTGCCGCATTCTCAAAATAACGCTTGCCCATAGCCTGATGCAGGGAAAACTACCGGATTGTGCTAAAATCCTCAGTAGCGAGGCAATCGTACATCCGAGAGCCGCGACAGCAGGAGGAAATACAAATGATCATCCGCATATTTCAGGTCGTGACGCGACCCGGCAAAGAAGCAGAGTTTGGACGCTTCTTCCACGAAACCGCAATCCCGTTGATGAGGGGAACTAAGGGCATCGTGCGGGTACTTCCTGGTGCGCCGCGCGCGGACTCGCCAAGAGAATTCAGCTTTGTGATGGTGTGGGAAAGCCTGGAGGCGCTGAAGGCTTTTGTTGGTGACGATTTCCAAAGCCCGCACATCGACCCGGCAGAGGCGGAATTGGTCGAGTCCCGGACAATCAAGCATTATGACCTAGTGGAAGAATGACGCGCTTGGACATCACACACCCGGATTACTCTGTTTTAACGGGACGGAGTGTGCCGGAGCAGCAATGTGGTCGACGCCAGCTTTGAAAAAAGCCGCGCATGCCTTAGCCTTTGTTTCCAAATTGATCGGGAGGCCGAAGTGCTGGAAATAGATGAACAGATCAAGACGGTTGAACGCCTCAGAGAGCTTTTACCGACCGAGGGTTTTACGAATACCTTCCTTAAGGTGAGTGATCGGCTGAACGATGTTGCGCGCAATTTCATCGCACATGCGCCATTCGTGATCGTCGCAACAAAAGCATCTAAGGGGCTGATCGACGTCTCGCCAAAAGGCGATCCAGCGGGGTTTGTCGAGGTCTATGATGACAACACACTGATTATCCCTGACCGGCTTGGCAATCATCGGGTAGACGGATTTCAGAACCTTCTGGAAGACTCAAACATAGCGCTTTTGTTCATTGTGCCAGGCCATGGCGATACGCTGCGCATCGCAGGCAAGGCACGTATTGTGCGGGATGCGGCAATCAGCAAGCGTCACGCGATCAATGGGAAACAACCGTTGCTGGCACTTGTGATTGATGTCGAGGAAGCATTCATGCATTGCTCAAAGTCGCTTATACGGTCGCGTTTATGGCATCCGGATCATTGGCCGGAACGCAAGTCAGCCCCGACGCTTGCAGAATGGGTGATCGCGACAGTCGACAGGGACCAAACGCTCGACGAGGTCGAAGAGGATCACAGCGCCGATGAAAGCGCGCGCCTTTACTGAGCGATTGGCAGCGGGCGTTGCACAGAACTTGGCACAGACGGTGCCTGGAGACAGACCTCAAACCGCGACTGCGGCGGTCACAACAGCGGGGATCGGCACAGCCCATTGAGGTCCAGATCCATGTTTCTCCAACACCTTGGCAATAACCGCCGACCGGATTGCCGCAGCATTTTCCGGTGGCTGAGGGCGCAATAGCGCGCCGCCTCTGGCCGTTCCCTCCAAGAAAAAGTCATAAGGCGCGCCGGGGTCATTGACCCGCCACTCTGACGCAACCATGGACTGGTGACAGTCAGTAAATCCGGTGGCTTTTAGCACCGGAAATGCCATTGCGGGATCAGCATAGTCATTCGCGCCCGGTCCCGCAGGCAGGGTAACGTCCGGGTCCCCAAGCAGCTCAATTGCGCCAAAGACATAGCCGAGGGCCGTATCCACTTCTGGGCCACACCAGACCGAAAATGCCAAACGACCGCCTGGGCGAAGGACGCGGCGGGCCTCTGCAACAACTTTTGGAGGGTCTGGAACATGCGGCATACCAAAGCCAATAGTGACAGCATCAAAGGACGCATCGTCAAAGTCCAAGTCCATCGCGTCGCCTTCTATGAACATTGCCTCTGGTACATTGGCCCGCGCCATGTCCAGCATTGCAGGCGAGAAATCGAGACCTGTTACTCGAGCGCCTGCTCTTACAAGACCAACGGCCACATTTCCGTGCCCACAACACAGGTCGAGCGCTTTGGTGCCGTTTTCTGTTCCGACGGCTTTAACCAGATGAGGTACAACCATATCCGCTGCTTTTGCAAAGACGTGCGCATAAGACTGCGCCAAATTCTCATCTGCCCATTCTCGTTTTTCTAGCGCGGCGAAGGTGTCATGCTCTATAAAATTTGCCATATGCGCCTCCTGTATTTCGTGTGTTACCGCAGCCCACGTACGGCCCACGCGCGCGCCGCGAGTAAAATCCTTCCGTCCGGGTCAGTGGGCAACGTCTCTTTCAGTCGCGTCCTCAGCCGCTCTCGCGCGGACTCTCCCAATGAAGCACAATACCCCGGGGCAGGTGCGACCCCGGACTGGAATGGGGTCCAGTAGTCATCGAAATTCTCAAACGGTGTCACGATATCGATAGGTGCAGTGACAACGTCGCAAAGGCCGACGCTCGTGAACAACGCGGTCAGCGCATCTGGACGGCAAATCGGAAACCGCACTCCTTCATCTTTCTCACGCGCTGCAGGGTCGAGGGCGACCGCTGCGTCCCAGAAATACCTCATGAACTGAACATGCCCAGAATAGTCCCACACATAAGCCGCGACAGTTCCGCCTTCATCGACACAGCGGAGCAACTGCGCCATTGCCTGCTCTTTGTCTGGAATGAAGTTCATCACGAGGCCCGAAACAGCCACATCGATTGTGCCATCACCGACAGGAATAGTGTCGCCGGACCCTAGCATAAATTGCGCCCGTTCGTCTGTGATACCGTCGCGAGCTAGCGCCAAAAACCGGTCTGAGGGTTCGACACCGATTACCGATCTTGGCGCACAGTTTCGCAGTACCTGGGATGTCAGAGCTCCGGTTCCGCATCCAAGGTCCATCCAGCGCTGTCCCTGTGGCCTATCAAGCCAAGACAGGAACTTCTCGCCGGTCTTACGGCTCCACCGACCGACATACATCTCATAGGCGTCGCCATCGTTCCATTTGTCCTGCATGGCATTGCTCCAATTTCTGATCAGCGTTTTCAGGGCATATCGTGAAAACGCAGCCCGGCCTTTTCTGGGCTTCTGAGGGTTTTCGTCGCGCCAAAGCGTGCCTCAAAATGCAAACATTTTGGGTCGATCGGGATTGCCCAATCGCTATCCCTATCAGGTTGCAGCGTAGCAAATTTATTGTGTTTGGGCTAGTTTGATAACGAATAGGAGCCATGACGCATGCGACAGCTGATATCGAATGGGAACCCGATGGAGGAGATTGTCGGCTTCAGCCGTGCTGTCCGTGTTGGCTCTTTCATTGCCATCGGCGGCACTGCACCAGTCGATGCAAGCGGCAGAACTGTTGGCGTCGGAGATGTTTTTGCCCAAACGACACAATGCTTCGAGATCATTAAGGCTGCCCTCGTACAAGCGGGTTCCGGGCTTGAGGACATTGTTCGAACGCGGGTCATCCTGACAGATATTGACACATGGAAAGAGGCCATCGAGGCCAGAAAGAAGTACTGCGTTGATAGCCGTCCAGTTGACACAATCATGGCTGTAACCAGTTTCGTGAATCCGGAGTGGCTCGTCGAAATCGAAGTGGATGCAGTTGTTGCTGAATAGCAAAATATGACAATGCTCGTAGGTTCTTGACACGCGAAAATTGGCCACGGTTTTGTCAGCTCCACCTCGCATCAAAGTGGTAGGGGGCGAACTAGCGGCTCTTTTGAATTCAGGAAAAAGTCGATTGGTGCATGTATTTCGAAACGCACTTCCAGCAGATGCCAATCGTTGCTTCGAGATCTCAGCTTACGAGGGGGACGAGGCGGTTACTTATGAGAAGATTGCGAAACGTATCGAGACCTATCCGGATGTTTCACCGCTACGAAGTTTGCGATTCTTTTCAATCGTAAAGGCAATGACCGACGGTATGCCTGCCTCGGATGAGGCCCTTGCGATGCCAATTGCCTCATCCGTTGTGTTCAGGGTCAATGCTGTAACAATATCAGCACCAGCGACTTTGAACGTCTCAATCTGCTCTCTGTGATAGGCTTCGGCACTCTCGGCGGTTAAGTCTTGGTTGGTTTAATAGGCATCCCCCTTTGGGCCAATGCAACCGCTGATCACGGTGTTCTCCGGTGCCAGCCGGCGGTGGCGGCGCATTCACGGTAAAGCTCGAAGCACTTGTGATTCATCTCTGCCAGCCTTTCGGAGGAATACCCTAGCAAAGCACCCCAGTCCCGACTTGCGCGATAAGTCAGGCTGTCGAAGATAAAAGGTGTTCCAAGCTTCACGGCAACCTTGGCGAAGGCGGTATAGTATTCCCGCAGTGCTACCGCTGATCGCTGTTCATTCAGCAAATGAAACGCGCTAAACTCCGGGAGTTCGAACCCGCGCTTATACATAAGCCAAGTCTCGGTTCCGCCATCGGTCAAGAAAATGTCGTCCATCTGGTGCGGTAATCGGGCTGTGATCTGGGTCAAGATATGCTCCATAATATGCATTGTTGTGGGCCTTGAAGGAGACGGTGCGCTCGCCTCAGACCTCCGGCGCGATATTCTGATTAAAGCGGAACCGGTTTTGCGGATCGTATTTGGTCTTTATTTCAACCAGGCGGTCATAGTTGGGACCAAAGCTGGTCCGTGTCAGCGCCGCGTTGTCCTCACCATGTCCCGTGAAATTCAGGTAGGCGCGCCCATGATGGCCAAAGCGTTCGGAATTGGACCAGCCGTCACGTGACCAGGCAATGTTTGCCTCATCGTCAGCGGGATCAGTCCAGACGCCATCCAGTGAATACATCCATCCCATCGATCTGTCGCCAAATGCGGTGGCGTCCGCTGCAATTTTGGCAGTTGCCCCGCCAAAGTTCCAAAGCGATGAGAGTGAATTGTCCGAAGGCGCGGCCATTGCGTTGGCCAGGGCAATATCAATCATCTCATCTGTCAGGTCCGTCAGATAGCGCGCCTTCCAGTAACAGCGAAAATCTCCGGCGGGCATGAGCGTGTCAAACAGCTGTTGCACGTCGCAATAGTTCATCCGCCCGGAAAAATCGGTCGACATTTCGCCAAGCTCGCGAAGGGGCTGAAGAAGCGTTTCACCTTCAGAGGCGTCACCGTTGTACACGCAAGCCAGCGTGAAGACCCGCTTACCCCAATGTCCCTCGGGGAAATCCTCGCCCCCTGCGGTGGAAAACTCGCAAAGCGACCCAATCTTGTCACCGTGTTTGGCAAGAAAGCCGCGCCATGCCCGAATTGGCTCGGGGCCGTCTTCGACGAGGTAGATTGGGGCCGCGAACATGACTTTAGGGCCAATCGGGTGGAGCGCGAATTCGAATTGCACTACCACGCCGAAGTTACCGCCCCCTCCTTGTAGACCCCATAGCAACTCGGGGTTTTCGTCGGCGCTTGTATGGATCAGAGTGCCGTCGGCGGTGACGACGTCAGCACCGACTAGGTTGTCGATCGACAATCCGTGCCGCGCCCGAAGCCAACCAATTCCGCCAGAAAGCGTCAATCCGGCTACTCCGGTGTCGGAAATCAACCCACCTGGAGTCGCCAACCCATGCGCCTGAGTTGCAGTGTCCACATCACGCCACAACGCTCCGCCTTGCACCTTTGCCACCCGTGCAGAGGCATCAACCGTCACTCCGCGCAAAAGCGAAAGGTCGATCATCACGCCGCCGTCGCAGACCGCATGACCCGCAACATTGTGCCCGCCGCCACGAATAGCAATGGGCAGGCCACGGGCAACCGCGAGCTTGACTGCAGTCTGCACGTCGCCCGCAGTTCTGCATTGAGCGATCAGCGCAGGACGGCGATCTATCATCGAATTCCAAACACCTCGCGCACCATCAAATCGCGCGTCCTCGGGGCCAATCATCTCGCCGCCAAAATCGAGTGACAGCGTATCCAACGTGTTCCTGAAATCATCCATCCTAAGCTTCCTTTTTCAAAACTTGCTTTCAGGCTATCCCGACACATCGGTTTAGCAGAGTGGCATTGTGGTCAAGCACAAGGCATACTGGACAAGTGACCATGGCCAATCTGCCAATACCGTGCCTAATTGGACAAGGATCAACCATGACCCAACCTAACAAGCCCCTGATCGTGCTGCTCGCTGCTCCAGAAACATCAGCATCCGTTCTCTACGGATTATATGATGTCTTGCTATCCGTAGGCGCAGTCTATTCTGACATGGTGTCAGGATCGCCAGGTGACGAACTGTTGGACATCAAGATTGCGTCGGCAGACGGAAAACCATTTCATTGTATTGGGAATATTCCGGTTGAACCGCATATGTCGGTTAACAATCAGGCGACACCTGATGCCGTTGTCATTTGCGACATGTATACCTCGATCTACGATGTCCCAAAGGGCCGATACCCCCGAGAAATTGCCTGGTTGCGAAAGATGCACGCAGACGGGGCCATGCTTACATCCGTCTGTTCAGGATCGCTCCTTCTTGCGGAAGCAGGGCTTTTGGATGGGAAAGAGGCGACAGCGCATTGGGCGTACCGTGATATGTTTCAACGCCATTATGAAAAAGTCGCCTTTCGCAATGAATCCATCTTGTGTTTGGCAGCCGAACCAGATCGCATTGTGACGGCAGGTGGGGTCAGCGCGTGGCATGATTTGGCTGTCTACTTGATCGCTAGGTTCTGCGGATACCAACATGCGATTGAAACCGCGAAAGTCTTTCTGATCAGCGGCCATTCTGAAGGCCAGTCACCTTATTCAGTTATGACCCGTCCAATGGAAACGTCAGATGCGCAGATTTCTGACTGCCAGGTCTGGATAGCTGACAATTACGCCCTCACCAAGCCGGTCGAACAAATGGTCGCGCGATCCGGCCTGAACCCTCGCACTTTTTCACGCCGATTCCGTTCTGCAACTGGCTTTGCACCCATAGAATACGTGCAGGCGCTCAGGATAGAGGAAGCCAAGCAGATGCTGGAAACAGATGCGCATTCTGTAGACGAGATTGGCGGTTCAGTTGGGTACGAAGACCCTGCCTCGTTCCGTAGGGTATTCAAGCGAGGCGTTGGTCTATCACCAGCCGCCTATCGAAAGAAATTCCAACGCATCTCGCAGATCGCCAACCCAATCGCGGCGGGATGACATCAAGGTCTTCACGAAGCGGACATGGCGTATCTGCGGCGAATCCAGCTTTTGAGGTTTCAAACATGGCTATTGTCGATGGTGTAACCTTGAAGCCAGAGGAGAACGACCATGAAACGCTACGTTGGAATTGATGTCGCCCAAGAGCAATGTGCCCTTTGCATTGTGGATGATGCAGGCGCGATCTTGTTCGAGGGGACCTGTGCGACG